>Ga0302275_10000373_pt1 | contig 50358 bp, 48 predicted proteins | sample III_Bog_N2_2_FD_200229 | JGI IMG/M metagenome (GOLD analysis project Ga0302275, IMG submission 200229) | Peat permafrost microbial communities from Stordalen Mire near Abisko, Sweden - III_Bog_N2_2 | ecosystem: Environmental > Terrestrial > Soil > Wetlands > Peat | place: Sweden: Abisko... | reverse complement strand
CCATATCGCGAACCAGCACCAAGCCCAATGTTTTCGCCGATTCGGGTGGCACATTGCGGAAATCGCGCAACCGGTATCTACCATGAACGCGAGACTCGAAAATCCAATCTGACCCATCGGTAGTGTTCCCGATGGGATTCGGATCGAATGGATGATGGAACACCGCGTTGAACAGCGAAATAAGATGTCGTGTTTGATCGACGTTCAGATCAACTATCCTATCAGTTTCCAAAGTGAGCCACTCATCCCAAGTCCAAGCCTTCCGGCCTCGCTCCGGGGGAGGCATCAGACAGCAATGGGAAAGTCTTCTAGCGAAAAGTGTGCCTGCGCCGTTCGGGTGTACCGTCAACCTCACCGCGATAGGTTTGCTGAGGCTCCGATCCCAAAGAAACCTGTATACAGGTTGTGTGTCGAGTGATGAGCCGCAGGCATACAGAGGCGGTTCTCGCATGTGCTGTAAATAGTTTTTCTCCCATTCGGCTTGGTCGCTACCAAAGAACAGGTCTCCTGTTCCACTGTTTGGGAATGGGAAATACTCAGGAAGTGAGGAACAAGACGTGCTTGCGGTAAGGTCCTCACGCTCGAAGTTCGTAGGCTTCTTGCAGCCCGGAGGCAAGACAAGCAATGCCATCGCGAACAACCAAAAACTTGATTGACAGGCAGTCATATAGAGTTAGACACCGAAATGAAGAATATTGGGTGTGTGGTCGCCAAACCGGCACCAACCGCTAGCAATCAATTGTGTCAGCGCCGCTTCCACTGCGTCAGAAACTGGGTGACGGCGGAAGACTCCATGCGGCGCATGGCTTCGAATTCGCCGCTCTTCTGGCTGTAGAGCAGCTTGCCGTCTTCACTGAGGACGGCAAGCGCGGGAACGCCCTTGTTCAGCGGGACTTCGTACTGCTGGGCGAGGTCAAGATTGGCGTTTACCCCGGTCGTCCCGATGTTCACGTGGACGAGCACGAAATTCGCTTCGAGAATGGGCCGGTTGGTGGCGTCGTGGAAGTAGAGGTCCAGCATCTGGCAGTCGGGGCACCAGTTTCCGCCGAAGTCGAGCAGGATGCGCTTGTGAGTGGCGGCAGCGGTCTTGAGGGCGGCGGCCAGATCGGCTTTGGCCTGCGCCGGGGCCGGATAGATGTCACGGGTGGCGGAGCGGGCCGGGCCAGTGCTGACGGCAAGCAGCGCGGCAAGCGCGAGAAACTTGAAAATCTTCAACGGAAATCCTCCACAACTGCTTTCAGTCTGCCACAAAGCGGGATTAACGCGCCATTTTCATGATTTTTTCAGGCGCGGAGGCATATAGTCTTGTGATTGGATGATGAACTCGACCGATCTGCGCAAGCGGCTGGAATCGTTGCCCTTCCGCGACCTGGGGGCAATGATGGAGGGCTATGCGCGGGCAGCGGCGGCGGTGGCCAGGAGCGACTTCCAGCAGAAGCTCGACTTCACGTCGGAATCCATCGACGGGCTGGACGAGATTCTGGTGCGAGTGGGCGAAAGCCCCGAGCTGGACCTGGATTTCGAGGTGCGGCTGTGGGGCAGCTATCTGGGCGAGGTGCTGCGCCGCCGCTATGCCGGCACATGGGAGATGACGCAATACCCCGGCGGCGCCCTGGCGGTTCCGGCCATCGATGTGCGCGGCTCGTGGCTGTTTCCGCTGATGAAGGTCTACCGGCGGCTGACCGAGGGCGACGAGGAAGACCTGCGCACTTTCTACGTGATGGTGACCGAGAGGCTGGGCAAGCCGGCGCAGGTGAACTAATGCAGGGAGTAGGGACTAGGGACTAGGGAACAGAGGGCGCGCCGGCTGCGCGGGCAGTGGGCTTTGTGCGACAATAAATCTGAGAATGAGCGCCTGTCAGCGGGCGCGTGGAGATTGAAATCATGGGAGATTTATTACAGCCAACCCATCTACTGATCATCGTGATTATCTTGCTGGTTCTGTTTGGCGGCAAAAAGCTGCCGGAACTGGGCAAGGGGTTGGGCGAGGGGTTGAAGAGCTTCAAGGAAGGCCTTAAAGGCGTGAGCGAGTCCACAGCTCCAGCGTCGGCGTCGCAGCAGAATGCGTCTTCCGCGCCGCCTTCCGTCTCGGCGCAGGCCGGGTCCACATCTGGAAAAGAGAATATGGAATATGTTGTTTGCAGCCGCTGCGGAAATCGATTTGAAAATCCGATGGGCTTCAAGGTGGCGGATTATGTTTGCCGCGCATGTCAGTCGCGCGGGTAACAGGCAGTAAGAGCCGGTCAACCCAGGTTCGCGGCTATTGGTTCAAACAGAAAGGCCTGTGCTGAGCACAGGCCTTTCGTGTTTCTGCATGTGGAACGCCAGCGCCTTCCGTTGGGCTAGCGGGAATCCTCGGCGGAGGGGTAATAGCCGGTCTTGGCGATGACTTCCATGCCAGGCCGGTCGAGGCGCACTTCGATCTTGCGGAATTTGCCGTCGATAACCGGCTGGTGGCTGTAGTAGCCCAGCGTGTACTGGTTGCGCGCTTCCTCGGCGATCTTGGCGTAACTCTTCTCAATGCCGTTCACGCCGCGCTCGTAGTCCGGTGTGCCTCCGGTAGCGCCGATGTACTTGTAGAGAATGTTGTCGTTCATCGTCCCGGGGATATGGATGCGGCTCAGGTAGCCCTCGCCGAAGCGGGCCGAATCACCAACCAGCGTGCCGTAGACGGCGATCTTGTTGGTTTGCAGATAGCGCAGCACCTCTTTGTAGGAGGCCTTGCTGCCGTACTCCTTGCCGTCGCTGATGACGTAAATAATGCGGCGGCGGCCCCTGGGACGGGTTGACAGCTCCTTGGCGGCGGCCAGAACGGCGTCGTTGAGGGTGTGAATCTCCTTGGGAATCGTGCCCCAATTAGACCCGCCGGCCGATTTTCCCGGTTGCAGGTTGGGATCGACGCAACTGCCGTTCTGGGTGATATTGCAGCCATAGAGAGGACCGCTGTTGACCGGCACGAGCATCTCGCTGCCGGTTTCCTTGGTCAGGGCCAGCACGGCGGGCAAACGTGTGCTCTGCGCGCCGGTGAAGCCGGTCCGCTCTTGCGCGCCGTTGTTATAGGAAAAAACCGCCACCTCGTCATAAGGTGTAAGCGCGCCCTGGATCGCGCCCAGGGAGTTGTTGACCTTGGCCATCACATCGGAAGTCAGGCTCTGGTCGATGACAAAAGCAATTGAAAGCGGAAAGGAATCCGTGGTGAAGAAGGCGATAGGCTCGCGGGTGTCGTTCTCGAAGACCTTGAAGTTGCGGAAGGTGAGCCCGGCCACGAGCTTGCCGTTGGAGGAGTCCTTGACGGTGACCGGAACCTCGACGAAGTTCACGTGCATGCGGATCAATGTGGTGGTCTGTTCAACGCCCTCACCGGCGGCGGGCAGCTCTGGCGGAGCGGTCTGGACTGTATCCTTGCCCTGAGTGGAAGGCGCCTGGGTGCTCGGCAGGGCCTGCTGTGCGGCAGCGTTTGTGGACGAACCGGGCTCGGAGGCCGCTTCCCCAGCGCCCTTGCCAGGGGTGATTGGGCCGTTCACGTCCGAGAGGGGCCGGGGCGCCTGAGGCGCGGGGGCGTCAGGTACGGTGGATTGCTGCTGTTGGGCCAACACAGCCAGACTCAAACTCAGGAGCGCAGTCAGCGCGATTGCCGTAAGACCTAGCTTCACAGATATTCTCCAGTGGTCAGTTGTCAGTCTTCAGTGATCAGCAAAAGAATCATGATTGATGATGAATCCGCCGCTGTCAGTCCGCGGTGCTCAATTGTCAGTAAAAACCGCCTATTGGCTTCCGGCAACTGAAAACTGACCACTGACAACTGACCACTGAAAAGCCAACAGGGCCGTACTCGTCAGAGTATCAGACGCGCCAGCCGAGCGCTGGTTGCGCCAGACAGAAAACACTTCGAGTATGCTTTCTTCACGGACGGAAATCCGTCTACCTGGAAAGGTGAGAATGCTCAGTCGATGGGGAGTTGCCGTTTTGCTGCTTGGCCTGCCGGCGCTGGTTCCGGCCGGAAGGGCTCAGCTTGCCCCGTCGCCGGACGCGCCTCCGGTCAGCACCGCGCCGGCTTCCGCGCCCGAGGACGAAGTCTTTGCGACGCTCAAGCTGAACGTGAATCTGGTGGATGTCTTCTTCACAGTCAAGGACAAGGCCGGCAACCTGGTTCCCCATCTGAACAAGGACGACTGCACGGTCTCGGAAGATGGCGCGCCGCAGACGCTCAAGAGCTTTGCGGCCGAAACGCATCAGCCGCTGACGCTGGGGATTGTGCTGGACACTTCCTATAGCCAGAAGCGGGTGCTGCGTATGGAGCAGGACGCGGGAAGCGAGTTTCTGGAACGCGTGCTCAAGCCTAAGGACGAGGCCTTCCTGCTCTCGGTCGATGTGAATGTCGACCTGCTGCAGGATCTGACGAACAACACCCGGCAACTGTCGCGCGCGCTGAACAAGGCGGAGATCAACGCCGGGGTCAGTTTTGGTCCAGGGCCGGTTCCCAGCCCTAGTGGGCCTCGGGGAACCGTGCTTTATGACGCGGTTTACCTGGCCGCGAGCCAGAAGATGAACCAGGAGACGGGCCGCAAGGCCCTGATCCTGCTGACCGATGGCGAAGATGAGGGGAGCCGCACCAAAATCAACGAGGCCATCGCCGCGGCGCAGAAGTCGAACATTCTGGTTTACGTAATCCTGAGCGCCGATGTGCAGAGCTATGCGGATCAGGGACTAGGCTATTTCGGCCACTCGGCCATGAAGAAGATGACCGAAGAGACCGGCGGACGGCTGATTGACGTGGGCAACAACGGCAAGAAGCTGGAAGCCGCCTTCCAGCAGATCGAGGATGAGCTGCGCACCCAGTACCTGGCCAGCTACACGCCTGGCAATACCAAGCTGGACGGCCGTTTCCGCAAGCTCTCGGTCGAGTGCCGCGGCGACGGCATGAAGGTGCTGGTTCGCAAGGGATATTACGCGCTTGCGCCGCAAAACTAGGTCTCTGACAGTTTGAAGTTGTACCAACGATGGGTGCCCCTGGTCCCGATTTTGGGACCAGGGAAAGCACGAACCCGAGGTACTTCTTTATATTGTCAGAGACCTAGGCGAAGAGCGTCAGAAGAAGTTGCCCGCCGGACGGGATCTGCAGCTCTGAAACAGCGCTTCCTGAAGCCGGAAGAGAGCGGTCACGATTTCTGGCAGTCGGTAGAATTGTGCAAAAGAGGCTCAGAAAGTGCCCGAAGTGTCCTGTTTCCGGACAGACGATTACGTTTGTATCGTCAGACAGTAATCTGGCGTATTTTGCGCTTCGTCATTAACATCGGAAATTACGAGAAATACTTTAGCCATTTCGGAGAATATTTTTGAAGGCGAGGAAGTTCTGCTCCAGGAGTTAGCCATGATCACCAACTGCGCAGCCAGCGAAGGTTTTGAGATCAGTCCACGGTTTCGCCGCACCATCGAAGAGAGAATTGCGCGGCTGGAGAAGGACGCCGAGTTTGACGAGGCGCAGGTGGAACGGCTCGTGGACGGCGACCATATCCGCATGCAGATGCGGCTGGTGGCCATGCAGCGGTCCGAGGCTCTGCGCATGAGGCTGTTTCTGGACCGCGCCAGGACCCGCCTGCCGCGCCCGATGATCGCGCTGTGAAGAACAGAGATCAGAGATCAGAGAACAGAGAACAGAGAGCAGGGAACAGGGAACAGAAAGACGCTCTCTGCGCCGAGGCTGCCTTTCGCATTTCAGCCTTGAAAAAGAACGAAATCCTTCGCGACATTCTTCCAAAAACCTGAAGTCCGGGCGGGATTGAACCCGCAAATGCTGGTTTGCCGCCTTCGCGGCACTGCAAACGCGGCACCGCGCCATCAAGTTCAAGCGCATGCGGGAGTGGGAAGAGTCACGTGTGCGCGAACCCGGAAATCAGATGTACGAACGGAATGTCGCGTTTCGCGAAGACCGAATCGGCGAAGGTCACCGATGCGCGCGTCGGGGGCAGCACCGTTCTGGTTGCAAAAAGACGGCTTTTCCTGCCGCGATACACACGCTTTCAACAGGCTTTAACAGTCGCAAGTGACGGTATGTGTTAAATCTAGCCGCTTTTCGCTTGTTTCATGCGAATTTTCAGGCCGAGTTTCGCCTGTTTTTCCCCCTTTTCAGAAATCCAGAAGCCCCGTACTCTTGGCTTTCATTGAAGGAATTTGACCGGCTTCATTGCCGGTTCTGCCCCAGGCATTATTTATCATCCGACCGCGAGCGGAGAAAGCCCTCCCGTGTATCGAATGCTGGTTGCCGCGAGGTAAGCCCGCCGTTCCAAAGACGGCGCGCGTGCCAAGCCGTGAGTGTGCGCAAGATCGACCGGGAACGGGCTAACGCCTTGCCGGCTGTTGAGCCTAGGAAACTTACGGAGTGAGCCAGCCTTCAGAGCGGGCACAGGTGAACTGTTTTCCAAACTGGTCAAAAAAAACTGCAAGAAGGAGTCAATCCCCAGATCATGAGGCCCAAGAAGATCATTCTTTGCGTGGACGATAACGAACAAGAGCTTTCCGTACTCAAGTTCATGCTGGAAACCAACGGATACAGAGTGCTTGCCGCTACCAATGGGCAGGAGGCCATCGGCGTCTTTTCCGAAATTCCGGTGGATCTGGTACTGAGCGACTATGCCATGCCGCAGATGAACGGCTGCCAGTTGGTGGAGCGGCTGAAGCAGATCGCGGGGCACGTTCCCATGATCCTGCTGGGCGACCCGCAGAGGATGGGGGGCGAAATGCACTCGGCCGATGCCCTGCTGGCCAAGAAGAACTGCTCGCCGCAGGAGTTGCTGGAGCGCATCAAGGTGATGAGCGCCCGCAAGCGCGGTCCGCGCAAGGGCTCGCAACGCCAGGTTCTGCCAGTGGAACTGGCGGTGGCGTCGTAAAAACAGGGACTAGGGAACAGGGACTAGGGACTAGCCGGAGCGAACTACCTGGCCTTGGATTTCGTGTTCCTGGAAGAGGGCGGCTGGTCCGCTTATTTCAGCGATACATGCGTCGAACGGTCACAACAGGCGATGCTTTCCCTAGTCCCTAGTCCCTAGTCCCTAATCCCTAGTCCCTAGCCCCTTTTCCCCATTCCCTGCCTTTTCCCTTGACTGCGCCGCGGGCGGGTGGGATACTCCCCAGCTATACCTAGTCTGGCGGATTTCTTCCCCTGCCAGCGGGGGTCGGCTTCTTATGGACCTGATTCTGGTTCGCATTCTTTTTGTGGCTCTTCTTGCCGGGGCCGGTTATTTCCTTCATCCATTCGGCATGACAGGATGGGTGAGTGCTGCCGCGGGCGCAGGGGCGGCCGGCGCATGCATTTTGTTTGAGTTGCGCGTGCGGGCGCTCAGCCTGAAGCGGCTGGCCGGCGCAGCGGCCGGCGGCGTGCTGGGCATCATTGGCGCGGCGCTGTTTTGCATGGTGCTGCGCGGCGCTCTTCCGCCGGGCGAGACCTCGACCGTGCTGCAGATCTTCGTTCTGCTGCTGATGACCTATGTGGGGCTGCTGGTGGGCTCCAGCAAGGGCGAGCTGCTGCATCCGGTGGCGTTGGGCACACTTCTGGCGGCCGAGAAGCAGCCGCGCTCCAGCACCAAGGTGCTGGACACCAGCGTCATCATCGACGGCCGCATCGCGGACATCGCCGAGGCGGGCTTTGTCGATGGCGCGATGGTGGTGCCGGAGTTCGTGCTGCGCGAGTTGCAGACAGTAGCGGACTCGACCGATGCCTCCAAACGGCAGCGCGGCCGCCGCGGGCTGGACATGCTGCAGCGTATGCAGTCCAGCGGGAACGTCCAGGTGCAGATCGTTTCCGACGACTTTCCCGCCATCCGCGAGGTGGACCTGAAGCTGCTCGAGCTGGCCAAGAAGTTCGAGGCCAAGGTGGTGACCAACGACTTCAATCTGAACAAGGTGGCCCACCTGCACCACGTCGAGGTGCTGAACATCAACGATCTGGCCAATGCCCTCAAGCCGGTCGTGCTGCCCGGCGAAAAGATGAATGTGCTCATTCTCAAAGAGGGCAAGGAGTTCAACCAGGGGGTGGGCTACCTGGACGACGGGACCATGGTGGTGGTGGATCATGCGCGCAAGCTGATTGGCAAGCCGGTCGAGATCACCGTCACCAGCGTGCTGCAAACCGCCAGCGGCAAGATGATCTTCGGCAAGATGGAGAATGGCGTCCAGGAAGCGGCAATCGTCAACGGTAACGCGCCTGTGACCCAGTTTTAGAGCATTTTGGCTTTTGCTATGGACTTCCGTGCCCCACCCATTCCGCTCCTGAGCGCAGTCGAAGGATCCGCGTTTTCCATTTGCGGAATGGGTGGGATACCGACAAGATTCCGGTCTACACAATTTCCAAAAAGCTCTGAGGGTGTCCGGCAGTGCCTTGGACCTGGCGTATCAGTCTTCCCAGAAGCCTTCAGAGAGATACCTGTCCGCCGCGTCCGGCAGTACGGCGACGATGACCGCCGTCCGGCCGGCTGCGGCTTCCTCCTGGGCGATCCGCAGGCTGGCTGCGACGGCCGCGGTTGCCGAGGGGCCAAGAAGCAATCCCTCCTCGCGCGCCAATCTGCGGGCCATCTCATAGGCTGCCCCGGTCTCGATCTTCAGGGCGCGGTCGGCCAGGTGAGGGTTGTAGATGGCCGGAACGATGGAGGAGCCCATGTGCCTCAGGCCCCGGATTCCGTGGGAAGGCGAGTCGGGCTGGACGCTGATGGCCTGCAGGGTTGACTTGAAGCCCTTCAGCCGCCGCGCCGCGCCAATAAATGTGCCGCTGGTGCCCAGGCCGGCCACGAAATGAGTAATCCGCCCGGCGGTCTGCTCCCAGATTTCCACTCCCGTTGTGTGGAAGTGCTCCAGCCAGTTGGCGTCGTTCGAGTACTGATCGACGTAGCAGAAGCGGCTGGGATCGTTGCCCACCAGCTCGCGGGCGCGGAGAATGGCCCCATCGGCTCCCTGGCTGGGGTCAGTCCAGTCAACGGTGGCGCCATAGGCCGCCAGAATCCACTTGTGTTCCGCCGAGACGCTGGAAGGTATCGACAGATGGACCGGAAAGCCAAGCGCCGCGCCCAGCATGGCCAGCGAAATGGCATGGTTGCCGGTGGACGAATCCAGCAGGGTTTTGCCAGGGATAAGCAGCTTACGCGTGATGGCGTCGCGGACCATGGCCGCGGCGGCGCGGTCCTTGACGCTGCCGCCGGGGTTGGCCCACTCCGCCTTGCCCAGCAGGGTAATGCCCTGGAGACCGCGGACAAGCTGATCAAGCCGGACGAGCGGCGTCTTGCCGATGCGCTCGGGCAGCGAGGAGCCGAGCTTCGATTGGGAATCTTCAATCATGGGAGCCTCTTGCAAAATTCCATCGAGAAAACTCAGAGGTTCCAGGATGATGGGATCGAAGAGCGATTCTCATCCCAATCTACCGCACTGACCCCGATGGTTGCAGATCTTTTCTATTGAGCAGCGCATCATGAACATGGGAAGGAGTGCGCGCCAGCCAACTCACACCGGCAGACCCCCTCCCCCCCCTAACCCCCCGGGGGTATATAGCTTGCGCTCGATTCGCTGAGTTTTGCGGATCAACAGGCTGCGGAAAAACCCATCCGTAGAGGCACGAAGCGTCAGGGCACGACTTCAGTCGTGCCGTAAGTCATTGGAAATAAATGGCGGGCTTTAGCCCCTGAGGGATACTTTTAGAGAGTTCGAGTCAAATCCATGCCTTTTTCCGCAACCTGTTTAGCCCCGGAAGGACTTTTTCCACCAATATCGCCCAAAATGCGCCCTTTTTCCGCAGCCGCTCAATCCGCTTCTGAGCCACTCGACAAATTCCATGGAGATTACAAGATGTGTCAGGGCGAGAATTCAGTCTGAAGGCATTTTTGCAAGTAGTTCATGGGAATTGCAGCCTTTGCTCCGGGTATGCGAGATTGGAGATTCAATAGGATTCTGCCGATACCCGCTGTAATATCGTCGCAGACTGGAGGGTGGCGTGAAACGGAAATCCCGTAATCCGAATTTTGATCAGACTTTGGAAACCCTGCGCGCGCATGGCTTTGATCTGGCTCTGTCAGCCGAGGTTGCAGGCGGTGTGCTGGCGACGAAGTACGGGGCCGGAGCGGTGCTGGTGGCTGCTCCCGCGCAGGAGGAGCCGGCGGTCATTGCCGTGCGTCCGGGTGCGATGGTTGGCGGCGAGGTGGGGCTTCTTCTGGACCGCGGCTACCAGAAGTTCATTAGAACTTCCCGATTTGAGGTTCCCGCGACGGCCAGCCAATTGCAGGCGATTCACCTGTTCACGGAGGAGTTGAAACAATTCACCGGCTCCATCGACCTGTACAACGAGTCGCTCGGGACGACCAGCGATTCGCATCAGTATGACCGCCTGAAGGGTCGTGAAGCTGTGCAGGCCGAGGCTGGAAGTCCGTGGAAACCGGCTGGGGGCGAATGACTCTTATGATATGCAGGCGGTGACGGCGATGGAAGCGGCAGAAAAGGAGCAAGCGCTTGCGGGCGGGCGGCAGGACTGCCGGGCCGACCCACGCTTTGGCGTGGACGAAGATGCGCATCTGTTGCTGGTGAAGAGCGATTCCAGTTTTCAGTGTCGCGTCGCCGATCTCAGCCTGAATGGTTGCCGCCTACGCACCTGGGAGCGGTTTCGGGCCGGATCGATGGTGCGTGTGGAAGTCACATTCAAGGTGCGGGGATTTCCTTTTCGCTTCAGCGGCATGACCCAGTGGACGGATGGCCAGCATCTGGTTGGCATTCGCTTTATGGATGTGCCCGCGCGGCGCAGAGGGGAGCTGGCCGAGGCGCTCAGCGAGGTTAAGGCCGAGAAAATTGCCAAAGCCGAAAGGCAGGCCGCCGGGGATCTGGCCGCGGAAGAATGGGCCGCGGCGAAGCAGGCCATCGAGCAAAAAGCTGCCGCGCTGAAAGCCGCCGAGCAAGAGACTGTCCCACTGAGGGCCGCAGCGGCTGAGCAGGCCAGGCAAGAAGGGCTGCGGCCATCCCTGGCGATAGCAACCGCGGCGCAAACGCCGGATGCGGCGCGCGCAAAGCCCGGCAAACGCGAACGGCGCGGGGAGTCCCGTGAAGCGGTCGATACTTCGGCGGTCATCTTTCTTGTCAATGTCGCCTCCCGGCTGACCGGCCGCATTCTCGACCTGAGCGTGGGCGGCTGCCGCATTCGCACCGACGAACGGTTTCCGGTGGGCATCTACACGCGGGTTGAAACCGAATTTCGCGTGGAAGGGCTGCCCTTCCGGCTCGGCGGCGTCATCCAGGCCATCCACGACCGGAACAACGTAGGCATACGCTTCCTCGACATGAGCAGCCGCAAGCGGGAGCAGGTGGAGCAGTTGATCGAAGAGATACACGAGTCGAGGGAATAGGAACGAGGGACTAGGGAACAGGGACTAGGGAATAGATAAGCCTTTACCGCAGCCGGGCGCGTTCCCGTTGCAGTTCGCGGTAGAGTTCGCTTTTGGACCGGCCCAGCTCGCGGGCAAGCTGCTTGAGGGCGTCCTTCTCGTCGATTCCGTTCTCAGCCTGGAGGCGGGTGACGCGATCGGCAATTTTGACGGGAGCGTCCGTTGCGTCCTGTCCTTCGGCAACGGTCCGCGGGCGCGCTTCGACCAGCAGGGTGAACTCGCCGCGAACGCGATCGCGGCCAGCCAGCTCGCAGCGCGCTTCGGCTACCGTGCAGCGCAGGAACTCCTCATGAATCTTGGTCAGCTCGCGGGCCAGGACGACCCGCAGCTCCGATCCGAAGACGGCCTCCAGATCCGCCAGAGTCTCCAGAATCCGGTGCGGCGCTTCGTAGAAAATCAGCGTGCGCGGCGACTGGTTTCTCTGAGTCTCGGCGGCCAGAGATTCAAGCCTGGTTCGCCGGGCCCCGGCCTTCTCCGGCAGGAATCCGATGAAGTGGAACTCGTCCGTGGCGAGGCCGGAGGCTACCAGCGCGCTGAGCGCGGCATTGGCTCCGGGAATGGGAATGACCGCGACGCCGGCCTGGATGGCCTCAGTGACCAGCCAACTTCCAGGGTCGCTGATGCCGGGCATTCCGGCGTCGGAAACCAGGGCGATGCGGCCGCCTGCCTGGAGCGCCTCGATCAGCTCGGTGGCGCGCTGGCGCTCGTTGTGCTGGTGGCAGCTGACGGTGGGGGTTGCGATTTCAAAGTGGTTGAGCAGTTTCTGCGTCTGGCGGGTGTCTTCGCAGGCGATGCGGTCGGCGCGGCGCAGCACATCCAGGGCGCGCAGCGTGATGTCGCCCAGGTTGCCGATGGGGGTGGCCACAAGATACAGGCCGGGAGCGAGCTGCGATTCGGAGTCGGCTGCCATGTGCGCTGTCAGCTCCGTGCCTGGTCGCGTTCCAGGCGGCGCTGCTCAGCCAGCAGAGACATGGAGCTCATCAGGTTCTGCACGCTTACGATGCCCACGACGCGCCCGCTGTCGGTCACCGGAATCAGCGAAAGCCCGTGGCCGGTCTGGAGGCGGCGAATGGTTGTTCCCAGCGTGTCCTCGGGCTGAGCCACCTGGAAGGCTTTGGACATGACGCCCTGGACGTAGCCGTTGCCGTCGTTGCGCAGGGCGTCCACAATGCGCTGTCGGCTGATGATGCCCACCAGATTGGCGCCGCGCACTACGGGGAAATCCTCCTGCAGCGAGTGGACGCAGCGAACCAGCGCGTCGGCCAGCGTGTCAGAGGAAGAGAGCGTGGCGAAGTCGGTGAGCATCACTTCGCGCATGTGCACCGTGTCCACCACCGTCTGGAAGAAGACGCCTTGATCCTCGATCTGCGCGCCAATCATGATGAAAAAGCCTGCGACGATCAGCCAGGGACTATGCAGCCACATGCCGCCCAGCATGGCGGCCAGCGCCAGCACCTGCCCGAAGGTGGCGGCCGCGCGGGCGGTCGGGGCCAAACCGTGCTTGCGGGCAAAGCTGCCCTTGAGCAGTCGTCCGCCGTCAAGGGGAGAGGCCGGCAGCAGGTGCAAGAGACCCAATCCTGCCTGCATCCATACCATGCTGCGCACCAGCCAGCCAGCGGAAATCCAGGGCTGGTCAAAGAGCTTGAGGCCTCCGCTGGCGCCCAGAAACGCCGCGGCCAGCGCCAGCGCCGTGGCCAGGTTTGCCAGCGGTCCGGCCAGCGCCATGGCAAACTGTCCGTTGCCCTGATTGGATCTATCCTGGCTTTCCGGATTGGCATAGGCAAACAGGCCGCCGATGGGCAGAAGCAGAATGGCGCGCAGTTGCAATCCAAGCCAGGCAGCTACCATCAGCCGCACGGTGTCGCGCACCGCGACCGCCGCCACCACCACCAGGAACAGCCCCAGACCGCGCCAAATCCCGTCCGAGCCGCTCAACCCCAGGCACACAATCGCCAGAAGCGGAAAAAAGACGTGGACGCGCATCTCGACGCCCATCCAACGGCCCAACGGAATTGACCAGCCACGCATACAGAATGATTGTAGAGGGTCAGGGCCTGAAGCGGCTGGGTTATGCTGGTTGGCAATGCGCATTATTGCCGGATCGCTCCGTTCCCGTTCGCTGGAAGCCCCGCCGGGCCTCAATACCCGGCCCACCAGCGACCGTCTGCGCGAAACTCTCTTCAATGTGCTGGCGCCCCGGATCGTGGGCGCGGTCTTTCTGGACTTGTATGCCGGCTCGGGCGCGGTGGGCATGGAGGCGCTGAGCCGCGGCGCCGCGCAGGTGGAGTTTGTCGAGCGCGCTCCGGCGGCGCTCAAGATTCTGCGCGGCAATCTGGAAAAGCTGGGGCTCACGGCGGGATTTCACATTCATGCCGCCGCCGTGGCGACTTGGATGCGCCGCGCCTCCAGCGCCGATCCAAAGCCAGAACGCCGCGAAGAGCCAGCGCGCTACGAAATCGTCTTTCTTGATCCGCCCTATGACGCGGCCGAGGAGTACGCGGCCACGCTGGGGTTGCTGGGTGGCGTAGCGGCTAGGTTGCTGGCCGATGGGGCGGTGGTGATTGCCGAACACCGGCGCAAGGAAGCCCTGGAGGACTGCTACGGCGCGCTCGAACGCACCCGGATACTCAAACAGGGCGACGCGGCGCTGAGCTTCTATGCCGCACGACCGGCGCGATAAGCAGAAAAACGCCCCGGAGGCGGCTGGCGCATCCGGGGTGGGTGTGAATGGACAAAGTGCTTATTGCGGCGTGACGCTCGACGGCTCCGGCACGACGATGGTGAGAGTGTTCGATTTGACCGTCACGCTCTTCTCGGGATTTAGTGGATACGTCTCCCGCGTCACGGCAATATCGTATGTTCCCGGCACAGTTATGTCGTACTCCGAACTGACCCATAAGGGGAATTTCACGCCTTGTCCTGGATTGAGCCCTTTATCCACTCCTCCGCGGCAGGTATCCTGTTCCGTATGAGTTACCTTTATTCGATAACCAGTACTGTTTTCTTCGTTATTTATTTCAGTTGCCCTTTTTGGTTTCCCCTTCTCGGCTGCAATCCCGTCGCGCAGTACCAGGATTCGGTATGCGCTCGGCGTTATCATACAGTCATCATACTGAATGACATTTGAGACATTGGTGTATTTCACCAAGAGTATGAGAGTTCCTGGAGCATTTTCAGCCTCAGGCGGCTTCTGCTCAATGGCCAAAGCAAATGTCGGCGCTAATTTTTCCGGCGTCTGCGCAAATAGAGCAGCGCCAGACACTAGGAGCAATAACGCGAGCAGATTTATTCCAAGCCTGTTTACAATTTTCATTGCTGTTCCTCCTGTTCTTCGTCTTCATCACCATCTTCACTGCCATTTGATTGACTGTTCAGGACCGTTCCACTCCATATGGGATAGCCGTGTGTATTACCAGTATCGGAACTTACATGGAAAACGGCTGATGTAGCCCCGCTCGACGCAAGAGACCACGGGGGCGAATCTTTCGTATGTTGGACTCCTGTTCCAGAGGTGCTCCACTCAACATACCCGAGAGGCACGAAGATGGAGCCTGAAATCTGAGGCTTCCACAAGTAATACATATCGGCCTTGAATTTCCGTCTTTCCCTGGCAAGTGCTGGATCCAAATCGTTACTAGGCGAATCGCTTGCCTCTGTTGTCACAGACTCCGTAGAATCGTCTGACCCGTATGGATAGGTATTATCCAACCCCACTCCAAGATTTGCAGGTATTGCCTGCGCGCCCGAAAGGCTGACGCCTGAGAGGCTGTTTTTTAATATCAACTGAACCCACTCGGTTTTTCCGTTCACGGCAGTTCCGTTAAGCACAGGCAAGTTGGAAAGTGCGGCCTTGAAGAAAATCCCCTTTACCAATGGTTTGTGGCTGCATCCCGTGATTGGGTCGGGATATCCAAAATACAGCAATTGGAGGATTGATGGGCAGGACATCTCTGGGGAAACAGACCATGATGTTGGAGTCGACATAATCGTAGCTGCTGGCCCGGTCACGTTGAAGGATGTTTTTGCTTCGTCGCTACATTGATTACCGACGCCTGGGATGTTAACGCAGTATTGGTAAGTTACTGGGATATTCTCTTGGGGATATACCCAGTAGGTATTTAAGGATGAAGTGTTCAGCACGGTTGGAGTTACTGTGGCTATTGATGCATCGGAAGCTACCGAATATGCAGCAATATTTGTTCCTCCAACCTTCCAAGTTGCCTTGTAGGGGTTGATGGGCAAGTTGGGATTCGTGGTCAGAATGATCGGCTGGCCGACAACTACACTTTGCGCAGGTGGCTCAGAGCCGTCGGTTGTGCTGATGACTGATTGCGTGCAATTCATGCTGGGATCGCACTGGATTTGATTGCCCAGAATCTGCGGCGGTGTGGCGAGCGAAGCAGTCGTCCCCGTGTTGGGTGCGGTGCCGACTGTGACGGTAGCCGTTTCGGTAGGGTCGCTGGCTGGGGGCTTTACGGTGACGGTGATCATCGTTTTGTCGACGACGGTCACGCCGGATACCGGAACAGCGCTTCCGTCGGCAGCAGCAATGCTGACCGCTGTCACGGGACAAGCCGCAGTTGCCTTGTCCGTTGTGATGAAGCCGGTTCCCTTGATGACGGCATTGTTGTAGGTTTTTCCCGCAAACCACGTGCTCGGTTTTACGGAAGTGATGGTCGGAGCGGTGCAGGCGCCGATAATCTGCACCGGGATGCCGCCGAACAGCAGGCAGATGTCGGGTGTCATCGCTGTTGTATCTGGGGGTAAAATGACACCCCCGATCGCTGTATCCGCGACGGTGACGCACGCCGTCTGTGTGGGGGCGTCGGCACTAATTGTGACGGTGGAGGTGGCCTCCGAGTCGCTGATGATATTCGCAGCGACGGTCGGCATGCTTCCGGTTTCAAAGGTCACAAAAAACGTGGCGTTGCCGAACCAGCAGCCCTCCATCCCGGTATCGGTAAAGCCGGAGCCCGTATAGGTGACGTTAGTAGGTTGTCCCGCTATCCAGGTGCTGGGGGTGACGGAGGTGAGATTTTCGAAGCAAGCCCCCTCCTGAGCGCCTGCGTGGCAGACTGTGAGAGAAAAGAGCAAGAACAGCGTGGCGGCGTGGAGGAATGGCCTTAAGATTGCCCCCCCCCAATTTACCCAGGAGCTTGCGCATGGGCGCGATCCTTTCGTGAGTTTCAAAACGAGTTGAGTCGAAAAATCGGATTGCGGGGATTCTAACGCGGTTGAGAGGGCTTCGCGTTACGATAGTCAAAATCTTTAGTAACCACGAGAGCGGGAGGCGAGGATTAAGGGATGAGAGGTCAGCAGAATTCGGCGATTGGTTGGCGTTTTTAAGACACAAATCCGCCGAATGCGAATGATATCCTTTGCAATTCCATTGACACTAAAGGGTAGTAGGAGAAAAATGGCGGAGCGAGGAAATCTTGACCGTTTTTGTACGGTGCATGGAGGGAAAGTGAGAAACACTGCGAAATTATTTGTTTTGGGGACGTTGAGTCTTCTGGGCGCGGGATTGGTGCTGAGCGGCTGCAAGTCGGCGCCGGATCTGTCGCAAGCCGATGCGCAGGCCATGATTCAGGCCAAATATGATGCGACTCCGGCGGTGGGCGCCAACATCACGGTGAACGAACTGGGGCTGGGGCAGGGAGTGACGGCCAAGTATTGGGACCGGACAAAACTTTATCCCAACAAATTCTGGGCCGACTTCACCCTGACCCCCGAGGGCAAGAAGGCCGTCAAGCTGCCGGACGGAAGCGATGTGATCAAGTGGCGGCCGTTGAGCGAGACGGACAAGAGCTTTTCGGTGATTGTGGCTACGGCGGCCGCCAATCACCTCAGAGCGCACGATCTAAAGGAGATTCAGGACGAAACGCTGCCCGGCGTTGCGACTGCCAAGGGTGTCCAGTTCACCGAAGGCGTGAACCTGGACGGCGTGCCGGCTCCGGTCGTGAACATTGCCCACAACCCCGGCAACAAGCTGAGCACCAAGCGCCATGCCGATTTTGCCTTCGAGAATGGGGCCTGGAAGCTGCAATCGATCGAGTAAAGTGGGGAATTTTCATCTGGGTGGGGCAGAAATCGTTGACCCCACCCGGATTTCTTGTTATTGTTAAAAGGTTCCGCAAGAACGCGACTCGCCGTGTGTCCTAACGGCCGGAAGCGGAGGGAAGGCCCGGCCAGGCTGAATTTGGCGGTGCTGATTCCCATGGTCAGGCGCAGTTGGCCGGCCAGACAGATCCCAGAAATTGCTCTTTTCTTGCAGGGCAGGGATAAATCGCATCGGCGTCCGCGCGTTCTCCGCCTAGGAGGGCTATGCGGGCCGGAATCAGCGAAACGGAGTTGGCTTTGCCCGTCAGAAGCGGGAAAACGCCCGGCCACCGTCGCGGTTCTCGTCTGAGATTGGAACGAAGGCAGACGCGAAGCAGTAAAACAGGGCTTCCGTGTGTGCGCGCGACGGTTTTCAAGTCGTTCGCTCTCATAGCGGGAGGCCTCATGAGTCTGTGCGCGGCGGTCGAACGGTGTTGTTCAGGTTTTTGGCACAAGGAGTTTTGGTTTGCCTACATTTAATCAGTTGGTTCGCAAGGGGCGTACGGCCCCGCGGTACAAGACGGCGTCACCGGCTCTGCAGGCCTCGCCGCAGCGGCGCGGTGTTTGCACCCGCGTTTACACGCAGACGCCAAAGAAGCCGAACTCGGCGCTGCGCAAGGTAGCTCGCGTGCGGTTGACCAACGGAATTGAGGTTACGACCTATATTCCCGGCATTGGCCACAACCTGCAGGAGCACTCGATCGTGCTGATTCGCGGCGGGCGCGTGAAGGATTTGCCCGGCGTGCGTTATCACGTGGTGCGCGGCACGCTGGATTCAGTGGGCGTGGCTGACCGCAAGCAAAGCCGGTCGAAGTATGGCACCAAGCGCGGCAAGGGCGGCGCGGCGGCCAAGGCGAAGAAGTAGCACGGTTCCGGGGCGCGGTTGGGACCCGGACTGGGGTAGGCACTTAAGCGCGCAAGCGCGAGGATTCAGAGGATTATGCCGAGAAAAGGGCACATTGCGAAGCGGGAAGTAGCGCCCGATCCGGTTTACGGATCGACGCTGGTCACCAAGTTTGTCAACTCGATGATGTGGGGCGGCAAGAAGTCTACGGCCCAGGGCATCTTCTACCAGGCGATGAAGAACCTGGAGGAGAAGGGCGGCGGCGACGACGCTCTGAAGCTCTTCAAGAAGGCCGTGGAGAACTGCAAGCCGCTGCTTGAAGTGAAGACCCGCCGCGTGGGCGGCGCCAACTATCAGGTGCCAATCGAGGTCAATCCCGACCGGCGCACCTCGCTGGCCATCCGCTGGCTGATCACCTACGGCCGCAGCCGTGGCGAAAAGGGCATGACCGACAAGCTATCGAACGAGTTGCTGGACGCGGCCAACGGGCGCGGAGCGGCGATGAAGAAGAAGGAAGACGTGCACCGCATGGCCGAGGCCAACAAGGCCTTTGCTCACTACCGCTGGTAAGCGGGCGGCGCGCAAGCTGAGAGATTTGAGGGCTGGCGAGCACAAGTGCGCCAGCTGAACAGGGTCCGGAGCTCCGGACCCGCTTAACTGAGAAAACCGCGGGCCATAAGCGCCCGCAAGGAAGAATCATCGTGGCTCGTTCCATACCTCTGAATCGTTGCCGGAACATCGGGATCATGGCGCACATCGACGCCGGGAAGACGACAGCGACAGAGCGCATCCTGTATTACACCGGCATCACCCACCGCATTGGCGAGGTGCATGATGGCACGGCGACCATGGACTACATGGAGCAGGAGCAGGAGCGCGGCATCACGATTACTTCGGCCGCCACCACCTGTATGTGGCACGACGAACTCATCAATATCATCGACACCCCCGGCCACGTGGACTTTACGGCCGAGGTGGAGCGCAGCCTGCGCGTGCTGGACGGCGCGGTGGCGGTGTTTGACTCAGTCTCTGGCGTGCAGCCGCAGTCGGAAACCGTGTGGCGTCAGGGCGACAAGTACAAGGTTCCGCGCATCTGTTTCGTCAATAAGATGGACAAGGCGGGAGCCGATTTCGAGCACGTTCTGGACACGATCCGCAAGCGCTTGGGCGCTCGTCCGGCTGCGTTGCAGCTTCCTATCGGCGCCGAAGCCAGCTTCAAGGGCGTCATCGACCTGATCGAGATGAAAGCTATCTTCTGGCATGACGAGACCCTGGGCTCCGAGTTTGTAATCGAGCCGATTCCCGCCAATCTGCAGAAGAAGGCCGAGGCCTTTCGCGCGCAGTTGATCGAGATGATCGCCGAGACCGACGATGCGCTGCTCGAAAAGTATCTCGAGGGCGAAACTCCGTCGATCGATGAGTTGAAGGCGGGCATCCGCAAAGCCACCATCGAAATGCAGGTTTTTCCGGTGCTCTGCGGAAGCGCATTCAAGAATAAGGGGATTCAGCCGCTGCTGGACGCGGCGATTGCCTACCTGCCCAGCCCGCTGGACAAGCCTCCGATCGAGGGCGTGAATCCAGACGACCCAACCGAGATCCTCACGCGCAAGCCGGAAGACGATGCGCCGCTTGCGGCTCTGGTTTTCAAGATCATTAACGACCCCTTCGGCAAACTGGCTTTTGTGCGTGTCTATTCGGGGTCGCTCACGACCGGCGAAATGGTGCTCAATCCCCGGACCGGAAGGACCGAACGCATCGGTCGGCTGGTGAAAATGCACGCCGACAAGCGCGAGGATGTCAGCGAGATTCTGGCTGGCGACATCTGTGCCTGCGTGGGCATGAAGGAACTGAAAACGGGCGATACGCTGTGCTCGGCGCATGATCCGATCGCTCTGGGCGCCATCACATTCCCGGATACGGTGATCTCGGTGGCTATCGAGCCGAAGACCAAGGCCGACCAGGAAAAGATGGGTCTTGCTCTTTCGCGCCTCGCCGACGAGGATCCCACCTTCAAGGTGCGCACTGACGAGGATTCCGGGCAGACGATTATCAGCGGCATGGGCGAGTTGCACCTGGAGATTCTGGTGGACCGCATGCGGCGCGAGTACAAGGTCGAGGCCAATGTGGGCGAGCCCAAGGTGGCTTTCCGCGAGACGATTCGCAAGAAGGCCGAGGCCGAGGGCAGGTACATCCGCCAGACCGGCGGCTCGGGCAACTACGGCGATTGCTGGATTCGCCTGGAGCCGAACGCGCCGGGCAAGGGCTACGAGTTCCTGAACGAAATCAAGGGCGGAACCATTCCCAAGGAGTACATCAAGCCTATCGATCAAGGCGTTCGGGGCGCAATGGAAATGGGCATTCTGGCCGGCTTCCCGATGGTGGACGTGAAGGTGATCCTCTTCGACGGCAGCTATCACGAAGTGGACTCGAACGAAAATGCTTTCAAGATTGCAGGATCGATGGCCTTCAAGGAAGCCGCGCGCAAGGCCAGCCCTGTGCTGCTCGAACCGGTAATGGCTGTCGAGGTCACCGTTCCCGAGGAGTTCATGGGGACCATCATTGGCGACATCAACAGCCGCCGCGGGCGCATCGAGGGCATGGGCCGCGTCGCCGGGTCGCAGGTGATCCGGGCGATCGTGCCGCTCAAGGAGATGTTCGGTTATGTGAACGACATTCGTTCGTCCACCCAGGGCCGCGCCTCTTATTCGATGCAGTTCGCGCACTATGAAGAGGCTCCGCGCATGATTGCCGACGAGATCATCGGCCGTTCGCAGGGCAAATGAAGCAAGCTATCAGCTGACAGCAGACAGTTGACAGTTGAGGCGATGGTGGGTCGAGCCGATTCGGCCCGCAGGAGTGGGATAAAGCTGTTAGCTGTTAGCTGACAACTGCAAGCTGATTTTTTGGGGCTGGAGCCGGATGGCCGGCGCCCCAGGTTGAAACGGGCAGTAAAAGCTACGAAGAGGATTTGGAGCAGACTATGGGCAAGGAAAAGTTTGACCGCTCGAAGCCGCATGTAAACGTGGGGACCATTGGGCACATCGATCACGGCAAGACGACGTTGACGGCGGCAATCACGAAGGTATTGGGCAAGCACAACCCGAAGAATGTATTCCGTTCGTTCGACTCGATCGACAACGCGCCGGAAGAGCGTGAGCGCGGCATCACAATCGCGACGGCGCACGTGGAGTATGAGACTGCGAACCGGCACTACGCGCACGTGGATTGCCCTGGTCACGCCGACTACATCAAGAACATGATCACCGGTGCGGCGCAGATGGACGGCGCCATCCTGGTGGTGGCGGCGACCGACGGCCCGATGCCGCAGACCAAGGAACACGTTCTGCTGGCTCGCCAGGTGGGCGTGCCGTGCATCGTGGTTTTCCTGAACAAGTGCGACGCGGTCGAGGACCCGGAGCTGATCGACCTGGTGGAGATGGAAGTCCGCGAGCTGCTGACCAAGTATCAGTATCCGGGCGACGATCTTCCGGTGATTCGCGGCTCGGCGCTTCTGGCGCTGAACGGCGATCCGAAGTGGGAAGCGAATATCGACGAGCTGATGGAAGCGGTGGACAAGTACGTGCCGCTGCCGGACCGCGCGATCGACAAGCCATTCCTGATGCCGATTGAAGATATTTTCTCGATTTCCGGCCGCGGCACGGTGGTGACGGGCAGGATCGAGCGCGGCAAGATCAAGGTGGGCGAGGAAGCGGAGATCGTGGGCTTGCGCGAGACGCGCAAGACGGTTGTGACGGGCGTGGAAATGTTCAAGAAGCAGTTGGACGAGGGCATGGCCGGAGACAACGCGGGACTGCTTTTGCGCGGCATTGCGAAAGAAGACGTGGAGCGCGGGATGGTGATGGCGAAGCCCGGATCGATCACGCCGCACACGAACTTCAAGGGCGAAGTCTACATTCTGAGCAAGGAAGAAGGCGGCCGTCACACGCCGTTCTTCAAGGGCTATCGTCCGCAGTTCTACTTCCGCACGACGGATGTGACGGGAGTGGCGGAGCTGCCCGAAGGCACGGAGATGGTGATGCCGGGCGACAACGTGCAGCTGACGATCGAACTGATTACGCCGGTGGCCATGGAAAAGGGCCTGCGGTTTGCAATTCGCGAAGGCGGCCACACAGTAGGCGCGGGCACCATCTCGGAGATTATCAAGTAATAGCTGACAGCTAACAGCAGACAGCTAACAGTTAGGTCTTGAGACTGTTAGCTGACAACTGAAGGGGTTTTTCAATGCGGGAAATCGTTACATTGCAGTGCACCGAGTGCAAGGAGCGGAACTACACGACGACGAAGAACAAGAAGACGACCACTGGCCGTCTGGAGTTCAAGAAGTTCTGTAACCGCTGCCGGAAGCACCAGGTCCACAAAGAAGCGAAGTAGGGCAGCGAACAGCGGACAGTTGATAGCTAACAGTTGGCCACAGTTTTCGGGAATATCTGGCTTTTAACTGTTGGCTGTCAGCTGTCAACTGAAAGCTGCTTTTAGGGGCGTAAGCTCAACGGCTAAACTGTCGGTCTCCAAAACCGAACTTGGGGGTTCGAATCCCTCCGCCCCTGCCAGATTGAGTTAGGATGCGCTTGGCGAGGCCAAGCGCGAAGGATCGGAAGCATGGCATCGAAGGCAATAACGGCGAACGGCGATGATCGGCCGGTCAAACCCCGGGGAGGAAATCCTGTGTCGGGCTTTTTCGACCTTGTGATTGGGCAGTGGAAGGAATTCACGCAGTTTTTGAGTGATGTGCGCGCGGAGTTGCACAAGGTGGTTACGCCCTCGTGGAAGGAAGTGCAGTCCACGACGACGGTGGTCATCATCACGGTCTTCCTCTTTGGCCTGTTCTTTGCTGTGGTAGACATGATCTTCCAGAACGGCTTGCATGCGCTGCTGGGCAAACTGGGCGGATTTTAGCCGTAACAGCAGGCGCGAAACGAGAGCATGATGGCAGAAGAATTGGAACAACCCGTCGAACAAACCCCGCCGGAGCAGGTTCCGCCGGAGCAGGTCGTACCGGAGCAGGTTGCGCCGGAGCGCAATGAGCGCTTCAGATGGTACATTCTGCACGCCTATTCGGGCTTTGAACGCAAGGTGCGCGACTCGATCAAGAGCCGGGTGCAAGCCTTCGGCCTGGGCGACAAGGTTGGCCGGGTGATGATTCCCATCGAGCCGGTGACGGAGATTGTCAACGGCAAGAAACGGACCGTGGAACGGGTCTTCCTGCCCGGCTATGTGCTGGTGGAGATGGACCTGGACAACGATCTGTGGCATGTGATGAAGGACACGCCCAAGGTGACGGGTTTTCTGGGTACGGGCGATACGCCGGTGGCCTTGTCGGAGGAAGAAGTGAGTGGAATTCTCTTCCGCACCGAGACCTCCAAGGACAAGCCGCGGCTCAAAATCAAGTTTGAGAAAAATGAGCAGGTCCGCATTACAGACGGGCCGTTCGCCAACTTCAACGGCGTGGTGGATGAGATCAACGAAGATCGCGAAACGATGAAGGTCATGGTGACCATCTTCGGGCGCTCCACCCCGGTCGAACTGGAGTTTGGCAAGGTAGAAAAGATTGAGTAACAGCTTCCAGCTTCTAGCTCCCAGCTTCTAGCTGGCGGACCCTTCTAGCGGGCGCCGGTTGGGAAAGAGCGGATGGTTGTAACCTCAAAATTTGTAACAGGAACAGACCAGCCAGATGCCAGCGGCTAGAAGCTGGAAGCTGGTTCAAAGGAATAGATCATGGCAACTTCGAAGAAAGTCACGGGTTACGTCAAGCTGCAGATCGTTGCCGGCAAAGCCACGCCGGCGCCGCCGGTAGGCCCGGCTCTCGGTCAGGCGCAGGTCAACATCATGGAGTTCTGCAAGCAGTTCAACGCGCGCACCTCCAAGAAGGAGATGGAAGGGCTGATCATTCCGGTCGTCATTTCCGTCTATGCCGACCGCAGCTTCACTTTTGTCACCAAGACGCCGCCCGCGGCGGTTCTGCTGCTGAAAGCCGCAGGAATCCCCAAGGGTTCCGGCACGCCGAACAAGGAAAAAATCGGCAAGGTGACTGAAAAGCAAGTGCGCGAGATCGCCACGCAGAAGATGCCCGATCTGAACGCCGCCTCTGTCGAGACGGCCATCAAGAGCATCAAGGGCACGGCGCGTTCCATGGGTATTGATGTGGTGGCCTAAGCCGCGACGCGAAAGTATTTCACAGACATGAAGGCCCTCCCTTGCGGGAGGGCCTTCTGGTGTCTAGAGCGGAATGTGCTGGAGGTTCGAGGTTTCCCACCTTTGCGCCAGAAAAAGGCGCGAAGATGGGGCACGGAGCCTTTGTGGACGGGAGGGTTTTCAAAAGAATCCTCAGAACCAGCGTCCTATGGTCACGAAGACTTTGCGGTGGCCGGCGTCGCCCACCGAGATGCCGAAAGTGATCAGGCCGAGCGGTGTGCTGGCTACCAGACCTGTGACGCCATCCTGGCGAAGGATTGCTCTGGTTTCCGGCGACCAGACTTCTCCGCCCTCGTAAGCAAGGACGGCGTAAAGCCCCTGTCCCAGGCCGGTGGGCAGGGCCGCGATGCGGTGCAGATAGCCGGTGCTGGCCAGGTACGTGTCGGTGCCGCGGTACTCGTCAAAGGATGCTGAGGAAAGGCGCATCGGCCCGCCGAGAGTGAAGCGGTAAGGCTGGGCGACGTTGGCGCGCAAGTAAGAGTTGACGTCTCCGCCGAGGCCTAAGATGTTGCCCTTCCAGGACCGGGTTCCGCTGAAAGCAAGATTGACCAGCGGAGCGTTGTCGCTCGCGACAGCATGGTAGAGCGCTCCGGCCGAAGCCGACAGACGAAAGCCACCAGGCGAGACGACGCCGGTGGAGGCGCGGTCGATCATGATGTGCAGTTGGCCCGTCTGCGCCGTTCCGTTGAGGTAGGGTCCGCCACTCGTGCCAGTTGTCAGGCTCCAGTGCGTGTCCTCAGCGCGCCACTCGGCGGAAACCTGCAGTTGATTCGAGAAGGTCCGGCCGGCTTCGATGCCCGCGTCGAGGTTTTGCTGGAAGCGTTCGGCGACGCGCTTCTGGTTGGCCCAGATGTAGACCGGCGCGCGAAGAAGGCCGGCGCGCGGCTCGATGAAATAGCCGCCCGGAGTCAGCAATCGGTAGTATTCGGCAAAGAGATTGGTCATATAGCCGATGCTGGCATTGCCGCGAAACTCAGAGCCGTAGCCGCCGAGGTTTTGATCAATCAGGCGGAGGGTCAGCTCGCCCCGGCTTATGTTGGAAGTGGCGGCAGCAAATGCTGGACTGATGAGCAGATAAGGCGGGCCGGTGCGATCGTTGCTGAGGCGGACCAGTAAGCCTGTGTCGGATGCCTCTGGAGTGGCCGAAAAAGTCTCCCAGTTAGCATCGATTCCGCTGTTGGATTGGATGCCCTTGAGGTCGTTGAGAATGGTGGCAGGCGCAATGGGCTGGCCCTGGATGGACTTCAGGCTGGCGCGAACCTCACGGACGGCGCCCGGCTCTCCACCTTCCACGCGGAGCTGGCGAAGCACGCCGGGCGGCGGGCGCAGGCGGCTCTCTCGCGCGGCCAGGTAGGCTTTCCATCCCTCGTCGTCGAGAGCGTAGCGCAGCAGAGCGGCGCTGCTCTGCCCGGTCGCCTTGTAGCCGGCGTCGATCAACTGGCGGGCCTTGGCATAGTCTGTGGCGGAGAAGCTGCTGACCGGCACCTTGACCACTACATCGGCCAGCCGCTCCGACTGCTCGACATTGCTGACAACGCCGGCCGAAAATGCTCGGTCGAGCACGCCAACGATGGAACTGATGTCGGAATTAGCCAGCGGCGCATCCTCCAGGCGAATTGCGATGATGATGTCGGCGTGCAAGTCGTGCTTGAGAACGCCGGTGGGCAGGTTGTCGAGAATGCTGCCGTCAACCAGGTAGTGGCCCTGGCGATCCTGAGCCGGAGGAAATACGCCCGGAATGGAGATGGAGGCGCGAACGGCCTCGGGCAGCGGCCCGGAGGCAAAGGTGACCGGCGCGAGTGTGTTCAGATCCGTAGCCACGCACCGAAAGGGAATGGGCAGCCGGTCGTAGTTCAGCTCCTGGGTGTTGTAGCTGGACAGGTTGGTAGTAAGGAATTCGTTCACACCGCGATCGGCAAGAAGGGCGTTGCGCATGGCAGGGCCGTGCGCAATGCCTACGCTGAGCGCCTGAGGAAGTTCGCGCTTGTCTTGCCGACGGCGAAAGCTGGAGTCGGCGTAAGGGGTTTGCAGGGTGAAAACGCTGCGGAATGCGTCGCTGCTCGCCATTGTGCGCATCTGGGCCGGTGTGATGCCGGAGGCGTAAAGTGCGCCCACCAGCGCTCCCATGCTGGTGCCGGAGATGCGATCGACGGGAATGTGATGCTCCTCAAGCCATTGCAGGACGCCGATATGCGCCAGACCGAGGGCGCCGCCGCCCTCCAGCGCAACGCCTATGGCTGGGCGGCCCGGCGGCTGAACGGCCGGCAGAGCCGAACTGGCTGGCTCCGGCGCAATTAGCGCGGCCTGCTGCGCCGCCGCGGCTGTGAGCAAGAAAGCTACGGCAATGAGGGCTATAGCAGATTTCCAGCGCACGGGTACACCCCCTGGCGAAGAATCTGTATTAAAGCTAACGCATTCGGATGGGAGTTGCAGCAGCAGGCATTATCGGACAACGCCGCACAAGAAGAAGCGGCTGAAATGCCTGAATCGAGCCGAAGGGACAAAAACCATCCCTCACGGCAACGACATCTCCCTGCTCGTTGCGCGGCGTGCCTATGATGCGAGTGGGTCTGCCCTACTTCGGCGGAGCCGGCGTGAATACTTCGCGCCTGTGGGCGGGTTCCGGCTTTGGTTTAGGCTTGGGCGCCTTCTTCGGTTCTTTTCTGCCTTTGTCTTTGCTTCCCATGGGTCTTAGTTTGCCACAAAAGGGCGGCCTGGGGGAAGACAATAAGTTGATTCCGGGCTGGCGTATCGGATTCTGCGAAGCATGTTGAGAAGGGTACGAACTGGATTGGCTGCGAGAAAGGCCCTTGGTTCAAGCCAGCCAGCCGGGCAGCGCGGCTGCTTATCCGGGATTTCGTTGACTCCGGGGCTCGATTCGGTTATTCTGTAGTCCTTGCGCGGTGTTGCGCCTGGGGTCTGTGTGTGCTCACCCGGACTCGTCTGGTTGATGCCCTGGAGGGATCGGCTGGAACAGGCTGCCGGCTGCTGGATTCGAGTAGAAATGAGCGCTGTTTGGCGCGAATCCTGCACAACCAGAGTCCTTTCGAAGGACCAGCTCCCGTAATCCTCACCCGAACAGATTTGTTTGGCAGTGGGTGGAAATTGGGCCCGTGCGCATGAATGGCGCGGGCAGGAGCGCTTTGCGCTGGATGATTGGTTGCGTGGCAAGCTGGGCCGGCCCGCAATCGGTGCGGTTTGGCTATTTTTTGAAGACAGGCGTCTTAGAGGGTAGGAGAGAAATGGGTACCTTTGTTCCGAGCGGCAAGAATTTCGACCGCAAGTGGTATGTACTGGATGCCGACGGCAAGACGTTGGGGCGTTTGGCAACCAAGGCGGCCGATCTGTTGAGCGGCAAGCTGAATCCACAGTATGTTCCGTACATCGATACGGGCGACCACGTGATCGTCATCAACGCGGAGAAGATCCGCCTCACCGGTCTCAAGGCTCAGAACAAGCTCTATCGCCGCTACACCGGTTTCCCCGGCGGGCTGCGCGAGGAGTCCTTCACGCGCCTGCTCAACCGCAAGCCTGAAAAGATTCTGGAAGAGGCCATCAAGGGCATGCTGCCCAAGAGCAAGATGGGACGCCAGATGGCCACCAAGCTCAAGGTCTATCGCGGCGACAAACATCCCCACGAGGCGCAGCAGCCCGTGGCGATGGAAATCGCGTAAGAGAAGCTAACAGTCGGCAGCTAACGGCATACAGTTTGTTGGCAGCCAGAGATACAGAAGGGTTATGGCCGGAGGCGAGAGTTTCCGGCGGAGAGAGCAGAGCATGGCAGATCTGGTTCAGTATTACGGGACAGGGCGGCGCAAGTCGGCAATCGCGCGCGTTTTTCTGCGTCCCGGCACGGGTGAGTGGAAGGTCAACGGCAAGGCGTTCGATGTGTACTTCGTGACCGAGCAGCAGCGCGTGGCCGCAAAGCACACCCTGGTGGTGGCCGACCTGGCTTCGAGCTTCGATGTGATTACCACCGTCAGAAGCGGCGGCGTAACCGCGCAGGCCGATGCCGTCAAGCTGGGCGTTGCCCGCGCATTGGTTCAGTTCAATCCCGAACTGCGCAAGACGCTCAAGGCGGAAGGCCTGATGACCCGCGACTCGCGCATGAAGGAGCGCAAGAAGTACGGTCAGAAGGGCGCCCGCGCTCGCTTCCAGTTCAGCAAGAGATAGCTGGCAGCTTACGGCTTACAGCGAGCAGTTTTCCGGACTTTTCGACTTTTACTGCTCGCTGTCTGCTGTAAGCTGTGAGCTGTTTTACCAATTTCCCGCACAGCGGGATCAATCCGGGAGCTGGCATCGACCACCCGGATGCACTTCAAAAAAGGAGGCCAATGGCCGCGATCACTATGAAGGAGCTGCTCGAAGCTGGTGTTCACTTCGGGCATCAGACCAAGCGCTGGAACCCGAAGATGAAGGAATTCATCTTTGGAGAGCGTAACGGAATCTATATCATCGACCTGCAGAAGACGCTCAAGCTGTTCAAGGATGCGTCGAAGTTTGTCAGCGAGCTTTGCTCTGACGGCAAGAATATTCTGTTTGTCGGCACCAAGCGCCAGGCGCAGGACGCCGTGGCCGAGGAAGCCACCCGCGCGGGGATGCCTTACATCAACCAGCGCTGGCTGGGCGGCCTGCTCACCAACTGGGTGACGGTGCAGAAGTCGGTGAAGCGCCTTCAAGACCTCGATGAGATGGCCACGGATGGCCGCTATGAGCTGTTGACCAAGAAGGAAGTGATTCACCTGGAGCGGGAGCGCAAGCACCTGCAGGCGAATCTGGCCGGCATCAAGACCATGAAGCACCTTCCGGACGCGCTGTTCATCATCGACTCGAACAACGAAGCAATTGCCGTGAAGGAAGCCCGCAAGCTGGGTATCCCGGTGGTGGCTGTTGTTGACACGAATTGCGATCCGACGGTGGTCGACTACGTGATTCCGGGCAATGACGACGCTTTACGCGCCATCCGCCTCTTCGCCTCGAAGATTGCCGATTCGGCCATCGAGGGCACGAACCTGGTGAATGACAAGGCCTTTGCCGAGGAGCAGCCCGCCGCGGAGGGTGTGGCCGCCGACGCAGCGTCCGCAGAGGAACCTGTTGAGGAAGTGGACTTGGAAGCGGCTCTGGGCGGCGGCATTCGCAAGGCGCCTGCAGCGGTAGCGGCTCTGGACGAGGCTGAAACGGTCGAGGGCGCTCTTTAATCTTTCCTGCGCGTTGATGCGCGCAGAATAAGACAAGCGTGGCCGCCAGGTTGAGCGCCACGCTTTTCTTATGCCGGCCACCTGCGGTGGAGCTGATTTTGTTCGCGCCCCATCCTTGAGACTTGTTTCTGCCGCAGGACGAACTCCGGCAGGATGAAGATCGAAAGACAGGAGGCCCCGGAAGGGGCCAGGAAATTCAGGAAAAGAGAGACAACAGTGAGCGAAAAGATTAGTGCCAAACAGGTGAAAGAGCTTCGCGAAAAGTCTGGCGCGCCCATGGGCGACTGCCTGAAGGCCTTGCAGGAAGCCAAAGGGAACATCGAGGATGCCTTTGTGGTGCTGCGCAAGCGGGGCATGGCCTCGGCGCAGAAGAAGGCTGCCCGCACCACCAACGAGGGCGCGGTGGGCACCTACATTCACGCCGGCGGCAAGCTGGGCGTGCTCGTCGAGCTCAATTGCGAGAGCGACTTTGTGGCCCGCACCGAGGACTTTCAGGAGCTGCTCAAGGACATCGCGATGCACATCGCGGCCTCTGACCCGCGCTATGTGAGGCGCGAGGATGTGACAGAGGAGGATCTCGCCCGCGAGAAGGATATCTATCGCGCTCAGGCCGCCGCCACGGGCAAGCCGGCTCCGGTGATCGAGAAGATCGTCGAGGGCAAGATGGCCAAATTCTACGAGGAGGTCTGCCTGCTGGATCAGCCCTTCGTCAAGGAACAGGGAATCACCATCAAGGAGCTGATCGGGCAGAAGGTCGGCAAGCTGGGCGAGAACATCACCGTGCGGCGTTTCGCGCGCTTCAAGGTTGGCGCGCCCGACTGGACCATTGCTACCACCAAGGCCGTCGAACCCGCAGCCGAGTAACTTCAGCATAATTTCGGAATCAACCAAGGCCCAGGGTGCAAACCCTGGGCTGTTTTTCGCGCTCTAAAGACAGTGCCTCCCCCGAAGACAAAGACAATGTAAGATGAAGATAATTTCCGCGCGAAGGCAGCATCGAATTGAAACGAAGAGAGTTTTTGAAGCCAGCCCTCGGAGCCGCTGTTTTCTCCGCCATTCCAAGCGCTCTCGTCTCATTCGGCCAGGCGGAAGCGGCGCAGCCGAACGCCCATGAAAGGAGCAATATGAGCGAACCCAGCAAGAGCCGGCCAGAGATTGGGATGCTGTTGTTCCCTGGTTTGAACTTTCTCGATCTGATCGGACCTCATACTCTCCTTGCCCACTCGGCAAATGTGCACTTGATCTGGAAGAACCTTGACCTGCTCACGGTCGATTCGGGAATCGCCGTCAAGCCGACAACCAAATTCGAGGACTGCCCCAAAGACCTCGATGTGCTCCTCGTTGGCGGAGGGCCGGGCCTTACCGATGCCATGCAGGACCGAGTGTTTCTGGATTTTCTTGCCGATCGGGGAGGGAGAGCGAAGTACGTGACCTCGGTATGTACTGGATCCATTTTGCTGGGAGCTTCTGGGCTGCTGCGCGGATACAAGGCTACCTCCCATTGGGCTTACCGGGATCTCCTGCCTCTGTTCGGCGCGGTTCCTGTGAATCAGAGAGTCGTGACTGACCGCAACCGCATCACGGGAGGTGGGGTGACAGCAGGCATCGACTTTGGACTCACCCTGCTCTCGATCCTGTTCGGGGAGAATCTTGCAAAGGCCATACAGCTTGCAAACGAATACGATCCGCATCCTCCCTTCGACGCAGGAACGCCTGAAAAGGCAGGCCCAGAGATAACTCAAGCAGTGCTTGCTCAAATGGGGCCTCGGCTGGAGAAGGTGAGAGAGCTTGTCCGTAAAATGAACATTCAATAGCAACCCGCCTTGACTCGTTTTTCCATTGGCGAGAGTGCGACAGCCACCGGTATGCGATACTCGAAAAGGCATGTATAAACGGATTGTTCTGAAACTATCGGGTGAGGCGCTGGCCGGTTCGCGAGGCTTCGGCCTGGATGCCGACAAGATTGCCGGGATTACCGGCGAAATCGCCGATGTTCATGCGCTGGGTGTAGAGATAGGCGTTGTTGTGGGCGGAGGCAACTTCTTCCGCGGCATGGCCGAGCAGGCCAAGGCGATGGACCGCGTGAGCGCCGACAACATGGGCATGCTCTCGACGGTCATCAACGCCATTGCCCTGCAGGACGCTCTTGAACACCGCAATGTGCAATGCCGCGTCATGAGCGCGGTTTCCATGGACCAGATGGCCGAGCCGTATATTCGCCGCCGCGCCCAGCGGCATCTGGAAAAGGGCCGGGTGGTGATCTTTGCCGCGGGCACCGGGAATCCGTACTTTTCGACCGACTCGGCGGCCAGCCTGCGCGCCATGGAGATTAAGGCCGATGTGCTCCTGAAGGGCACCAAGGTGGATGGCATCTACAATGCTGACCCCATGAAGGTGAAGGATGCGGTCAAGTACGACAAGATCACCTACATGGAAATCCTGAGCCAGGGGCTGAAGGTGATGGACCTGACCGCGGTGAGCATGTGCAAGGACAACAGCCTGCCCATGGTCGTTTTCAATATGAACCAGCCGGGGAACATCCGGCGTGTGGTCCTGGGCGAAAAGGTCGGCTCGCTGGTAACAGCGTAAGGCAGCTTGCAGCTTACAGTTGACAGCGAACAGCCTGCAGTTGACAGAAGTTTTTCCACAGTCCGATTAGCCGTTGAGAAAACACATCCTAGATGCAGGACTTTTGTTCAGCGGGTCCAGCCAGCAAACAGTTGATGGCCGCTTCACTGTTTGCTGTCAACTGTAAGCTGTTTGCCGTCTTTCGTTCGGAGGCGTTTCAAAACCAGTGGCAACGCGAAGGCCATCACGGTTGAATGCACTGACCGGTTTGCGCTGCTTTGCGGCCGTGAACATCGTCCTATTTCATTTTTCCAACCCCTACTGGTTTGACTTCCGGTACGATTTCCGTCTGCCGGTATTCAGCGAGCCGACCCTTCACTTCAAACTTCTTCTGGCGCCGGTGGTCAACGCCGGCTACGTTGCGGTGAGCTACTTCATCCTGCTTTCGGGGTATGTGCTCGCCTACAACTACAATGCCAAGGCGCGAGCCGGAGAGCTGGATAAGAAGCGCTTTTGGAAGGCGCGTTTTTCGCGCATCTATCCCATCTACCTGCTGAGCCTGCTGCTGGCCTGGGGGCAATTGCCCACGGAATATGCAAGCCATACGCACGGAATGTTCTGGGCGGGCGTGGTGCTTACTCCGCTGATGCTGCAGGGCTGGATTCCAGCCATTGCCACCTTCGTCAACACGCCGGCCTGGACCATGTCGGCTGAGGCTTTCTATTACTTCATCTTTCCCTGGATTGCAGTCTGGAAAGAAACCAGGCGGCTGAGCACGCTTCTCTGGAGGATGGCTGGCATCTGGGTGCTGGGGCTGGTTCCTGGGGCGCTTTACATGGTCTTCAATCCTGACGGGATTCCCCATCCCGACCGCTATAGTTACGGCATCTGGCTGTGGGCGCTCAAATACACCCCCTATGCGCACATCTTCAGCTTTATCTTCGGCGTGATGCTGGCCGATCTGAATGGGATGATTGCGCACGACAGCCGCCTGCGCATATGGCTCGGAGTGGGCGGTTTTGCCGGCATATACGGCCTGCTGTCGCTGGGGCCGCTGGTGCCCTACGCGATCATTCACGACGGGCTGCTCATGCCGTTGTTCGCCTGCATCGTGCTGGGCCTCTCTGGCGAGAACCTGCTGGCCCGCGTGATAGGCTGCCGTCCCCTGGTCTTCATCGGCATGAGCAGCTACAGCCTCTATTTGTTGCACTTCAATATGTGGAACATCGTCCACGGCAGTCACGTGCTGGAGTTCCTGGGGCTGACGCGCTTCGACCCCTGGATCAGCTACGTGCTGCTGATCGGGATGGCTCTGGTGGCGCTGTACACGATCGAAAAGCCCGCCCAGCGCCAACTGCGCAAGTGGATGAACGCGAACACCTGACGGTTGATAGCCGTCAGGCCCGAACTACTCCTCGGCAAAGGCCACGAAGCTGTGCGGAGCCACCTCGATGTGGAACTCTGTGCGCAACTCGGCGTGTGAGCCCTTCCTGCTGGCGGCAGCCTTGCCTTCCACCACTGCACCAGTGGTCAGATTGCGCAGTTTGCTGAAGTTGCCCAGCACGGAAACGGTCACCTGCGCCGGCTGGTCGCGATAGGACTCCACCACCAGCGTGCGGTTGTCGTAAGCGAAGAGGCTTACCTTGCTGGGCGCGTCGATCTCCACCGGGAAATCGCGCATCACGTACTGCCTGATCGCGGTCAGCACCGGCTGTGGCAGCTCATACAGATCGCTGGGATTCTCCGGGATCGTCAGCACGTAGAGATTGCCCTTCGAGTAGCGATCCATGATCACGAGCGGCGCGCCGCGCCCGTTGGCGGTGCCGCGCACCACCGGCCATGCGTCATTGGTCTGGAAGGCGATCTCGGGGATCAGAATCTCCGCGGTGGCGCCCAGGCTGGCCCCGCTGCCCGCCCCATATGCGCCCCAGTAGTCCGTGACTTTGAGAACGCTGCCCGTGGCGCGCAACTCGACGATCTGCTCGATGCCCTTGCCCTGAAGCGCCCGCAAGAGGCCGGAGGTGATGACGACGTTGCCGCCCTTCTCAAGATGCGCCTTGATCTTGCTCACAATCGCCGGATCGAACTTGGCTGACTCGGTCAGAAGCACGGTCTTCGCATCGGCCGGAAACTCCGGATGGAGATCGATGGGAATGCCGATCATGCCCAGATAGTTGTGTAGAAAATCCTCGCCCGTGGACTGATAAGGCTTATAGCTAGCGATGCCAATGGGCGTGCCCAGCTTGCCCACCACGGCGTTCACCGTGGACAGGGAATAGCCTGCCACGGTGGCGTAATTGAGCGGCGCCGGCGAGGCAGAGGCGGCGTGCCACTTCTCCATCGCCGCGAGATTGAAACTGGTGTCGAGGCTGCTCCAGGCCTTGCGGTCGCCCAATTCGGCCGGCCTCAGCAGATCGCTGTACTGGAAGAGCATGATCTCCGGAGCCTTGGCCAACATGGTATCCCACAACTGCTCGGCGTAGCGGTCCAGATAGCGGCTGTCATAGGTATCCACCCAGCCGCCGCCGTTGCGCCCCGGAGCAACGTTGTCGAAGTAGCGGATGATCTGGTAGCTCTCGTACTGCTGCAGGTGCTGATCGGTCGTAACCGGATCGCGGGTCTCGGTGCCGGTATAGATGCCGTCGAAGATCTTCGGCTCCTGGTCCAGGTCGTAGCCGTTGGCCTGAAAGTGCTCATACCAGTTGGGGAACTTGATGATCACCTTCACCTTGGGGTTCACCGCCCGCGCTGCTCCCAGCACCAGGTCGCGCGCAACGCCGTCCATCAACCGAAGGCGAAAATCGCTCCAGCTCGCCGTGCCCTTGGCGGCAATGTCGGAGTCGCGCTTGCTGTTGTTGAAGAAAAAATCGTCGAGGATAATCTCGTCAAAGTGCCGCGCTGTGACTTCGGAGACGTGCTTCACGTAGGCGCGCTGCTTCGGGTCGGTGTAGGAAAACGAGATGAACTGGCCATCTCCTCCTCCCGACTCCGCGCCAGCCGTGTCCCCGCCGGCCGCGAAGGCGATGCCTCCCGCCACCTGGACGCCCCGCGCGGCAAAGAACGTCTTCACCGTTTCCAGCAGCGCATCGTCTGCCAGAACCCCGCTGCGGTAGCTCTCGATGTAGACCTTGTCCACCTTGACCTGGCTGCTGATCTGATCCCAGGACTGTTGGAGCCAGGCCGGATCCTTCATGCGCTCAACCACGGCGACGGGGATGTAGATGGAAACGTGGAATTGATCGTGTGCCGGGGCCGGAATCGGAGCAGCGGTGACTGGGAGGCAGATGATCGCAAAAAAGGCGAAAAGCAACAAGCGAATACGGACTGGCACGTCTATATCTCCTTGAATTTTGCTTTGCGGGTGAATTGCCCGGACGGATAGGCCGCGCAAGACCGGCATATTTGGCGTGGAACAAGTATAAACGTGCAAAGCTGCCTGGCAGAAGATGCAGGCGTCAATCCAGGTGTGTGTCCCGTCAAAAGCGGCGAATGCGACGCGGAATTAAGCTTGCGCTTTTCAGAAAGCGGAATGCGCCGACGCGGTTTGATTCAGATTTTCAAGCACACCAGCACACAGCAAAAAGCCCAGCCATTGCGGGCTGGGCTTTTTGCTTTTCTTGCTTAGGGAAATTGTTCCCCTCGGATCATCCCAGTGGCGAAAGCCTGCTCCTGGGGCCCTGGCGTTACGGGGTGATCGACTGGCTGGCATGGTTTCCGTGGGGGACAATGATCAGCGCGGTGGGTTCTGAACCCGTGGGGTATGGCGTGGCCTGGGTAGCCGTCAGCGCGCCCGATGTAGCATTCAGACGGAAGCCGGAAACGGAGTTGTCCAGATAGTTGGCGGTGTAAACAAACCGGCCCAGCGCCGGATCCACATCGATGGCTACCGGCTGTGTGTTGGTCGAGTTTAGTTGGCTGCCGGTCGTGCTCATAGCTGCCGCAGGACTGCCGGTGGCCTGAGTGATGGCGTATGCCGAAACCGTGGAATCCAGCAGGTTCGTCACGTAGATGAACTTTCCGCGCGGGTCGATGACAATAGCCGAGGGCTCATTCCCAGTCTTGAAGGGACCGCTGGTCATGAAGCTCAGTACGCTGCCGTCCAGAATCGTGTATCCAATCAACTGGTTGGAGGCGTAATCGGTGACATAGAGAAAGCGATAGGTGGGGTCAGCAGCCAAAGCGAAAGGCTTTACGCCGGCCTGCCATGGGCTTTCGGAGGCCGCGGCCAGAGAGCCGCCCGAGCCAACGGCGAATCCGAAGACCCAGCCTGGGTTGGCAGTGCTGAAAACCGTGCCGGATGGCGCGCCGGGGTTGTAGGCGGACTGGTCGTAGGCCGTGACGTAAACGGCGCTGTCGTTGCCCAGCACGGTCACCCCGGTCGGAATGATCGTGTCGCTGGTGTAGCCGGGGACCGCAAGAGTCTGCGAAGTCCCGGCGCCGATGGCGCCGCTGGACAGGGGATACGCCGTAAGGGTGGCGGAAGCGGTCCCGGAGACTACATATAAAAATGTGCCGTCAGCATTCACCGCGAGCCCCACGGGTGTGGTGCTCACCGTGACCGAGTCCTTCTTCGTCAGCACGCCGAACATGCCGATGGAGTAGTGAACGATGGTGCTGTCTCCCTTGTTGGCGATGTAGAGATTCGCATAATCGGAAGTGACGGCCATGGCAATGGGAGAGTTGACGCCAGAGGTCACAGTGGCCGCGCCGGTGCGCAGCGCGCCGGACTGGGAATCCACGGCGTAGGTCTCAATGCCGGCGGAAGTGGCCACAAAGACATAATCGATGGTGGTGATCGAGCAGGCAGTCAAAAGCGTGGCCACTAGAAGGCCGATGGAAGAGACCAGAAAAAGCTGGCTCGGTTTGCTGAACTTCATGCGCTTCCTTCGTCGTGGGCGATCAAATGCGAGCCCAGGAATACCGGTTAAGTTGCCCCATATGGATTGTAAAAGCCCGCTACGGGGTGTTGCTAGAGTACACGGCTTCGGGCCGTGCGCCAGGATCACTACTTCGTGCCACCGTGCGGTATCGCGGCCACGGCCGTTGGCATGGCGTTGGACTTGTACGGAGAGTGCTGTGCATTGACGAGCGTGCCGGTGCCCGAGTTCAGTTCAAAATCAGAAACGTTGCTGCCAAGATAGTTGGCGGTGAAAAGAAAGTGGCTGGTCGACGGGTCGATGCCGATGGCCACCGGTTGAATGCCTGCGTCGTAAGTGGCGATGCTGGCGAGCGCTCCAGTGCTGCCGATGGAATAAGCGTTCACCGTGCCGTCCGTTGCGTTAGCCACGTAGAGATAAGGGAACTTGGGATCGGCGACAATCGCGGAGGGTTGATTGCCCGCCTTGAATGGGCTGCCGCTGAGTTCGCTCAAAACGTCTGACGCAATCGCGTAGGCGTGAACATTGCCGTTCTGGGAATCTGTCACATAAACGTAGCTGCTGCTGGGATCGCTGGCGATGGCCGAAGGATGAACGCCACCTGTGATGGCAAAAGGACTGTTAGCGAGGGGGGTCAGCACTCCGCCGGAGCCAACCGCAAAGCCGAAGATATAGCCCTTGTTCGGCGTCACCGAGGTGTCGTAAGCCGTGACGTAAAGGTACGCGCCCGAACTTGGGACGTTGACCGCAGTCGGCACGATCACGTCGGTGGGACTGGAGGGCAGGTTCAGCGGCCAGTAAGTTGCTCCGTTGCTCGTATTGGTGACAGCGGTTCCCAGCCTGCCACTGGCAATCTCGCTGGAACCCGTTCCGGAGGCTGGTTCAACAGGAAAGACAGCCACCGAGCCCGAGCACGGCGCCACATTCGAACAGGTTGACAGCGGCTGGTAGGTGTCAACGACAAACAGGTTCGACCCGTTCACGGCAACTGCGAGCGGGTCGATGCCGGGCGTATTCACGGTGTACTGCGGATAGAGCTTGCCGTCGCTGCCAATCATGAACTGAACGATGGTATTGTCGTCCTGATTGACCACGTAAAGATTCGCGTTGTCGGAAGAGACGGCTTCGGCTACCGGGTTGCGTCCGCCCGAGAGGAAAGGCGAAGTCGGAATTTGGCGCATCGCGCCAGAGACCTTGTTGATCTCGAAGACGTCGATCTCGCCGTAGTTGTTGGACCCGGCGGCCTTGGCACTGGCCACAAAAACGTAATCCGTGGTGGCCGTGCCGCAGGCGGTCATCAGGCCGGCGGCCAGGAGGCTTACCGCGGAGACGAGCAGCAGTTGCCTCGATTTGTTGAACTTCATGCGCATCTTTCATCAGCCGGCCCTAACTTAAGGCCTGCGGAAAATCAGGTTTGGAATCGAATCCCAAGGCGCATAAGGAAAACACCGTGCCCGGTATTCGGCTGCGTTCTGTGAAGACTGCTGATCAAGTGTTGCCTGGAACGGGGGCCAGCCACCGCCCCAGGCGCAATTACAAAAAAGCTAACTGGTGTGGCCGTTCACAAAGCACCAGCTTGGAGGACCAGTGAGCGCATAGCTGGAAGGCGCTTTCGACGACTGCTGGAGCGGAGTAAGAACGCCGCTGGTTGGATCCAGCAACTGACCCGTTACGGTTGCACTGTCGTAATTGGCCGTATAGAAGAACTGATTTGATGGGTCCTCGACCATGCAGACCGGGCCGGCTCCAGCGCCGAAACCGATGGGCGTGCCGCCTATCTCGATGGGATTAAATGGGCTGTTCTCCGTGAACCCGGCAATGCCGCTCAGCGCGACGGTCTGGTTGGTGGAATTTCCCTGGTTCGCCACGTAGAACCGGGTGCCACTGTTCTCCACGACCAGATAGATGGGGTTGGACTGGTTCGGGTCATCGGAGATGGGGCCGCTGGTTGGCGCCGCCAACGTTCCAGTCGAGCTAACAGTCCAAGGCAGAATCTGGCTGAGCGCGTTATTGGGATTGGGGCTGGGAGGCTCATTATCGAGCACCCAGACGTAACTGCCGCTGTACACGAGGGCCGTAGCCTGATAGACATTGCCAATTGAGTCGGCGGTGTTCAAAGTCCTGCTCAACTGCCCGCTTGAGGTGTTGAAGGTGTATGGGAAGACCGTATCGATCGTCTGCGGAGTGCCGGTCAGTGTAAGAACGTTGTTACCGGCAAACACGAAGTCGATGGGGTTGGCAGGAACCGGGAAGTAGGCCAGATTCTGCGTGCCGTTCGTCGTGGTGGTCACCGTCACCTGGAGATTCTGAATCAGGCTCAGCCGGCCCGTGGTCGAATTGACCGTAAAGCCTGTAATGTCGCCGCAGGTTGTCGCGCCGTTCAAGGCTTGCGCGCATCCATTCGCAATGCCGGTGGCGCCGGAGTAGTTGTCCTGGGAGTCGTGATCCAGCACGAAAAGGTGGCTCCCCGAGGAGTCGGCTGCCAGGCGGAACGGGTTCACGCCCTGGGTATAGTAGGTTGCCTGTGCGGTGAGGAGGCCGTTGGCCCCAACCGCGAACTCCGTGATGTTGGAGTTCTGGCATGGGTCGGAAGTGGTGCAGTTGGAGCCGCCCTCGGCATTCGCGCCCTGGTTGAGAACATAAACAAAGTGGCCGGCGCCGAGCAGCAGGGCGCGAACCGGATTCGCGCCTCCTGAAGAAACGGGCATCCCGGCAATTGGGGTCAGTTTGCCCGTATTGTGGTCAATCTTGAAGGCCGTGATGATGCCGTTGCCGTTGGACTCGGACGTCACCGTCCCCGTCACGTACAAATAACCGACCGAATAACTCTGGACGCAAGACGTAATGCTGAGGACAACGCCAGCAGAGAGGGCGCTCATCAGAAGGGCCTTGCCATATTTCATGAACTTCATGCGATTCCTTCATCCTGGTCAGGCGTACGCCGCCAAGTTTGCTAGTTCCACAGCATAGCTGGGTTGGGACGGGTCCCTGTTGCATTGTAAAAGGCAAGGGCAGGTTGTGCCTAGTTTTGACTGAGGGGGGGGCAAAACTAGTTGTTTTTCCTTGCAATCCTTGCCTGGTGCGCGGTGGAAAGAGCCCGCTCTCCCGTTCTACGGTCCGGCTCTACGCACTGCTGTGGCTTTGACGTCCGCAGGGCGAAAAACGTCAACGAGCCAGTGAGGGCACGGCCTTTCCGAATTTCGCAGAGTGAGATCCAAAGCGGTTCTCCAATACATGTACACTGCCCGGCATCATGAAAGGTGGCTTTTTCTTCCACCCCAACGAGCAAAGATCGCTCGCTGGAGACCCCGTTGAGGAAAAAGCCACTCGGCAGCATCGGTTTCGGTGGATAGCAATTGGAGAACCGCTCTAACGCTGAAGTGGCCCTTTCGTTGGGAAAAGCTACATCAGCGAACTCTGCCTGTGCCGGGGAAATTCGAAAAACGCCATAAAGCGGCAGCCCGGGCTGGCGGAACCGGGCTGCCTTTGGTCTACCAGACCCGGCAGGAAGTCGCCGGAAGCATTGGCTGGCCCTTGGCGCAGCCAAAGGCCTTGCCGAACTGGTCGAAGTTCTGGACTGTGCCGTTGACGCGCCAGCGGCCGGGCGAGTGCGGGTCGGTGAGCGCCGATTGGCGGGCTGACTGCTCGGTCCGGTTTTCGCACCATACCTGCGCAAAGCCCAGAAAATAGCGCTGCGCCTCAGTGTAGCCGTCGATCTTGTCGCTGATGCTCTTGCCCTCGACCGCCAGCGTGTCCAGCAGCGCCATGTAGGCAATGCGCAACCCGCCGTTGTCGGCCGTGTTTTCGCCCAGGGTGAGCTTGCCATTCAGCTTCTGCGCCGGGGTGTCGCCCTTGGCCGGGGCAGCCTCAAAGCCGCTGTACTCGTTGGCCACGCAGTCGGTCCGCTCGGTGAAGGCCTTGCGGTCGGCGGGCGTCTGCCACTCGCGCAGGTTGCCCTTGCCGTCGTACTGCGAGCCCTCGTCGTCGAAGCCGTGCGTCATTTCGTGGCCGATCACCACGCCGATTCCGCCAAAGTTCACCGCCGGATCGATGCTGAAGTCGAAGAAAGGCGGCTGCAGAATCCCGGCCGGAAAGTTGATGTCGTTGAATGAAGGATCGTAATAGGCATTGACCGTGGGCGGCGTCATGCCCCATTCCTTTTCGTCCACCGGCTTGCCCAGGTGGTTCAGGTTCCAGTCGCGCTCGAAGACCGCGCTGCGGTGCAGGTTGCCGATCAGGTCGCCGCGCTCCACCTTCAGCGCCGAGTAGTCGCGCCACTTCTCCGGGTAGCCGATCTTGTTGCGGATCATGCCCAGCTTCTCTTCAGCCGCCTTCTTGGTTGCGTCCGTCATCCAGGGCAGGGTCTGGATGTCATCGCCCAGGCTATGCTCGAGAGCCGCCACAAGCTGATCCATGCTGGCCTTGGCCGCGGGTGGAAAGTGCATCTTCACCCAGTCCTGGCCCACAGCCTCGCCCAGCGCGTTGTCGGTCATCCTGGCGCACTGCTTCCAGCGCGGCGTGGGTTCCTTCTGCCCGGCCAGGGTCTTGCCGAAGAAGTCGAAGTTCTCGTCAAAGAAGGCCTTGGGCAGGTTGATGGCCGCGCCGTGCAGCGAGTGCCAGCGCAGGTAGGATTTCCAAGCGCCAATCGGCTCTTTGGCAATCAGCTCGTTCAGGCCCTTGAAAAAATCGGGCGTCGCCACGTTCAGCGTGTCGAACTTGCCCACCTTCACGGCCTTGAAATAGATCGAATAATCGAACTCCGGGGTCAGCTTCTGGAAGTCGGCAACAGTATAGATGTGGTACCGGTTCGCCGGATCGCGCAGGTCGGTGCGGCTGGTGGAGGCCTTGGCCAACGCGGTTTCAATCTCCATCACCGCCGCGGCTTCCCTGGCGGCCTGTTCCGGCGTGTCGCCGGCCAGGGTGAACATCTTTGTCACGTGCTCGATGTACTGCTGGCGGATCTTCTGGAAGCGCGCGTTGTCCACAATGTAGTAGTCGCGGTCGGGTAGCGACAGGCCGCTTTGGAAGATGCCGGCAATCTGCTTGGAGGAGTCCTTGTCGTCCTGCTGAACGCCAAACTCGAACAGTGTCATCGAGCTGCCCTCAGCCTCCAGCTCGCTGGCCAGCGCGGCCAGATGGTGGGCGTCCGTCAGGGCATCGATGCGCTTGAAGGCGGATTCGAGCGGCTTCAAGCCCTTTTGCTCCACCAGGCCGGTGTTCATGCAGGCGGCAAAGTAGTCGCCATATTGCTTTTCCAGCGCGCTCTTGGGGCTTGTGGCGGCCGCATCCAGCTCCTGCCAAAGCAGATAGCGATTGCGCTCTTCCACAAGCGAGAAGGACCGCCCCCAGCGCACCTGGTCGGCCGGGACGGGGTTGCTCTTCACCCAATTGCCGCAGGCGTACTGATAAAAATCCGTGCAGGGATCGGCGGTCTTGTCGATGGCAGCCGCGTCGAAGCTCTTGATGGCCGCGGGCGGTTCGGGCTTTTGAGCCGCGGGCGCCTGCGCCAGGGCGGACGTAGCCGCCAGCAAAAGAATAGGTGCAAAACGAATACAGTTCATTGAACGTCCTTTTTGGAAACTGGATCAACCGGCCAGGTCCATCTGCGCCCGGAGCGCCCGTGAATGGAGGCCAGGATCGAGCTTGTGGCAGCCGCTTCCGTGCGGGCTGCGTTGTCTAGCAGCCTACCACGGCGGGTGGGGTGGCGGTTTTTCTGCTGATGGGGTAGAAATCTGTAATATCCTCGAAAAGTCAGTTGACTATATGTACAGAAAAGCTGTACGTTCGTGCTAGGGAGAAATCCATCATGGCTACAGAAACCACCTACACCGCTCTGCGCGCAAAGCTGGCTTCCTATCTGAACCAGGTGACAGACGACCGGGAAATCTTGTTTGTCCGGCGGCGTGGCGCGCGTGACGTGGCCATCGTTCCCGCCGACGAATTGGCGGGCCTGATGGAGACGGCGCACCTGCTGCGCTCGCCAAAGAATGCCGAACGGCTGACTGAGTCTCTGCGCGAACTGGAGCGGGGTGACGGAGAAGTGGTGACCCTGGAAGAGCTTCAACGTTCAGTTGGTTTGAAGAAAGCAAGCTGACTGAAACCATGAGCAAGCCAACGAATCGCATTGCGTTGATTTCAAGCAATTTTCGAGACGATTTGCGGTACTGGATCGAGACGGACCGCAAAACCGCGCTCCGTGTCCTTGACTTGATGGCAGCTATCCTGGCCGATCCATACAAGGGCATCGGCAAGCCAGAGCCGCTGAAGTTTGTGCTGGCCGGCTGCTGGAGCCGGAGAATTACGCAAGAGCATCGGCTAGTCTACCGCATGATCGCGGATCGGGTCGAATATGTACAGGCTTGCTACCACTATGAATAGAGACTCAGGGATTAGGCGGACCGCCGCTTATCTTCTTCGAGAGTAGAGATACGCTTGTCGAAGGCAAAGGATTGCTGTATTTGTTCAAGGCGCTGAGTCGTGCCCTCGTAGCGAACGCGGTTCACTTCCTCCATGGCTTCCAAGCGCTTGTTGATCGCCGCAAGTTGGCCCCGGATTTCGCGCAACTCTGGCGCCAGAAAATCCTGTAAAACTTGGCGAACATCTTCGATCACGCCCATAGGAACTCCACTCGTTTATAGAATTTTACACCCGTTTCAGACTAATTCTCGTGGGTGAATCTTCCCTTCTAATGGATTGTTGAGGCCACGGCTCATGCAATCTCGGCTTGCAAACGCAGCCTGCGCCCTGCCACACTTGAAGCGTGGCCACTCAAACAATCGTTATCCTCGACTTTGGTTCGCAGTATACGCAGCTGATTGCGCGGCGCATCCGCGAGCAGAACGTCTTTTCCGTCGTGCTGCCCTGCACCGTGCCCATCAGCCAGATTCAGGCGCTTCAGCCGCTGGGCGTCATTCTCTCCGGCGGGCCTTCTTCGGTATACGACGCAGACGCGCCTGCCGCCGACCCCAAAGTGCTCGAACTGGGTGTGCCGATTCTCGGCATCTGCTATGGGCTGCATTTCATCGTCCACCACCTGGGCGGCAAGGTGCTTTCCGCGCCTAAGCGCGAATATGGCCACGCCGAGGTGACCATCGAAGACAGCGCGTCGCTTCTCTTTGCCGGTCTGCCGAAGACCATTGCCGTCTGGATGAGCCACGGCGACCAGGCCGCCGAGCTGCCCGCCGGTTTTCATCGCATCGCCGTCAGCGCCAACGCCCTGGCCGGCATTGCCAACGAGCAGCGACGCATCTGGGCTGTGCAGTTTCATCCCGAGGTGCATCACACCCCGCTCGGCCCGCAGCTCATCAAGAACTTTGTCTTCAACATCTGCGGCGCGGCGGGCGACTGGACCCCGGCACGCTTCATCGAGAGCACGGTAGCCTCGATCCGCGAAAAAGTCGGCAAGGGCCACGTCATCTGCGGCCTCTCCGGCGGCGTGGACTCGTCGGTGGCGGCGGTTCTGGTGCATCGGGCCATCGGCAGCCAACTCACCTGCATTTTCGTCAACAACGGCGTCCTGCGCAAAAACGAATTTGTATCCGTCCAGAAGAATCTGCGCGACAAGCTGGGTCTGAAGATTGTCGCCGTCGACGCCAGCGAGCGCTTCCTCACGAAACTGGCTGGCGTCACGGAGCCCGAGAAAAAGAGAAAGATCATCGGCGGGGAGTTCATCGCCGTCTTTGACGACGAAGCCACGCGCATCGCCAAGGAGACCGGCGGTGTGGATTGGCTGGTGCAGGGCACGCTCTACCCCGACGTGATCGAATCCAGCAGCGTGAAAGGCCCCAGCCAGACCATCAAGAGCCACCATAATGTAGGCGGCTTGCCGCTGGGCATGAAGCTCAAGCTGATCGAGCCCTTGCGCGACCTCTTCAAGGACGAAGTCCGGCGCATCGGCCGCGATCTGGAAATGCCGGAAGACATTCTGGGCCGCCAGCCATTCCCTGGGCCTGGCCTGGCCGTGCGCATCCTGGGCGAGGTCACGCCGGAGCGCGTCGCCCTCTTGCAGAATGCCGATGAAATCGTCGTGGCCGAGATCAAAGCCGCCGGGCTTTACAACTCGATCTGGCAGAGCTTTGCGGTGCTGCTGCCGGTGATGAGCGTCGGCGTGATGGGCGACCAGCGCACTTACGCCTACACCGCCGCCGTTCGCGCCGTGCATTCGGAAGACGGCATGACGGCCGATTGGGTCGAGCTGCCCTACGAAGTGCTGAAGCGCATTTCCGTCCGCATCGTCAACGAGGTCCGCGGCATCAACCGCGTGGTCTACGACATCACCAGCAAACCGCCCGGCACCATCGAGTGGGAATAACCACCTGCGCCTGCGGCGCATAAGCGAATCAAACGGGGATCGTGTCGTCTTCTTCCGCCGAGATGATCGTCCCCTGATGGTAGAGAATGCGCCAGCCATCTTCTGAACTCTGCCAGATCGTTGCGCGCCGGGTGCGTCGCCCGGCCTGATCGAGCGTATAAGTCACCAGATAGGTGTCGGGGCCGAGACGGCGCAGGCCGAAATCCTCGGTCCGCCAGCCGGCATCCTTGGCGTCAACAAAATGGTCGAGTGATTCTTTGGCCCACGCCATAATGAACTCCCGGCTGTAGCGGCGGCCAGATGCGCCCACCTCCCAATAATCCAGCGCGGTGGATCGTTCGAACTCATCTGTCGTCGAGCCAAACTCCGGCGAGTGAAAGATCGGCTCGCGGCGGCGCAGTTCATCAAGAACCGGCAACAAGCCAGGCTCAACCTCGGTAAATGCCGAGTTCGTTTTCATTCCCAACATTGTATGTTCTGTTTGGCCGAAAGTCTGCCTTTATATCCTGTGCCGTAAATCTTCGTATCTGCCATAATGTATAAGAGGCGGGTGGCCACGGTCCCAGTAATTTTTTCTATTCAACAACGGCGGGTGGCCCCGGTCTCGACTTTGAGACCGGGGAGTGGGTCGAGCAGTGTGTGCGGCAGCCGCTCTGAAAGTCTGACGCAGCGGAAGATCGGCGGTCAGAACTTATGCCCCTAGGATCAGAACCTGTTGGACGTGCTGTCCGGCAAGATGGGATATGCGCTTATCGAATGTGGCGAGGATCAGATCATCTGCAATCGCCATGCCGAGCAGGTACGCATCTGTGACTTGCTTGTGACCGTGCAGACGCCGGAAAAAGGGCTTGGTCAGCGCGCGCCAGTTATGCGCGCAGGTGTGATAGTGGTAGCCCGGATGAAGCTCCATCTGCTCCAGCAGCCCCGTGGCTTCGCTCATGCTGAGCCTGCCGGGCCGCGTGGCAAAACGCAGGAATCCACCCTCCACCCACGGGCAGAGCGCCCATTGCAGGCCGGGAGTCTGGAACCACTCCGTGGCAAGATCGTGATGCTCATGGCCCTCAAAGAGGCGGGCGATCAGCAGATTGACATCGACCAGGTAAAGGGCTTTAGCCAAGATCGTCCTCGGACTCTTCCCTCACCCTTTCAGAGGTGATGACGGGGCCGGCAGCTTTCACAACCAGCATGCCGTGCTGATCCCTCTTGAGTTTGAGCGATGCGCTGAGGGGCAACTCCGGAGCTTGCTCGGCGCGGCGAATAAGTTCACTGACGGCCGCGCCCAGGGCGATGCCCCTTGCGGCAGCGAACGCGGTTGCCGCGCTGTAAGCGTCGTTGTCGAGGTTGATGTTGGCCCTAGTTCTCATGTCATTATTATGCACCGCACCCAGCGTATGCGCAAAAAGCTCTCGTCGGTGCATAGTATGGACAGCCGGTGCGTAAATCGTATCCATGACGAAAAGCAATTGTCCTCATCCGCCGCGATGATTGTTTCCGGGAAGGAAAATCTCTTTGTGGAATGCAACCCGGCTGGTGCCATAAATAAAAAAGTATGCCATAATGTATACGAGGTGGCAGAAAATGACCGAGACGGTAATTTTGGGCGAGAGTGGCAGGATTGTGCTTCCAGTGGCCATTCGGAATGCCTTTGGGCTCAAAACCGGAGACCGCCTAACGTTTGCGGTCAATGGCAACCGGATTGAAATCCTGAGCATGGATATGGCGCTGAACGAAATCCGGGCTTCGATCATTGAGCAGCGCGGGAGCATGGAAGGGCTTCTGGATGAGTTTATAGAGGAGCGGCACGAAGAAGCCAAGCGCGAGCAGGAGGAGCATGACTGACATTGTGCTCGACGCATCGGCGGTTCTGGCCATGGTCTATAGTGAACCGGGCGGAAATAAGGTTTATGCGGCGATTGTTTCGCCGCTGTATTCGGTTTCTATCAGCGCCCTCAACTGGTGCGAGGTACTGACAAAGCTGAGCCAGAAGAGCCCGATCATGTCGGCGGAAAAGATGGCGGCGATTCTGCCTGGAGTTGAGGTTGTGCCGTTTAGCCAAGTTGAAGCGGAAGAGGCAGCAAGTTTGGCGAAAAGCTGTCCCAGCATCTCGTTGGGAGATCGTGCTTGCCTTGCCCTGGCGAGTTCTCTCAATGCGGCGGCCTGGACGACAGATAAGATATGGGCGCAGATTCCTGTAAGCGCGAAACTCGAAATGCTTCGCTGAGTTTTTCCGGCCAGGTGCCTCAAGTCTCGATCTTGAGACCTGGGAGACCACATCTCCGATCACCGCGTTTTTCTAGTCCCTAGCCCCTAGTCCCTAGTCCCTGCCTCTATCACTCTCCCGCCGTCTGCGCTCTCAGCGCGGCCACATCGCGGCTGAGCGCATCCAGTCGGGCCAGCACTTCGGCTTGTCGCTTGTCGGCGGCCGAGGAGTCGAAGGCCTCTACATAGAAGGTCCCGTTCGGCTCCAATTCGCAGCAGCGCACCTTGTGGATGCCCTCAAATCCTTGGCGGTGGATAACTTCGAGCAGTTCGTCGCGGGTGAGCGACTCGCGTTTGAGCGCCCGCTGGTCAATTTGGCCGTCGCGGACCAGCACTGTGGCGCGGCCCTCGAAGGCGCGGGTCAGCCGGCGCGAGCGGAACATCATCCGCACCACCAGCCAGTTGATGGCCAGCAGGCCGAATGCGCCGATAATGCCCCCGGTCACTGAGTTGTCTTCGCCGATGATGGCGTTCTGCACGGTGTTCGAAAGCGACAGCAGCACCACCAGGTCGAAGGGGTTCAGCTGGCCCAGCTCCCGCTTGCCGAAGATGCGCAGCAGCACCACCAGCACCAGGTAGACGATGACCGGCCGCGCCAGCTTCTCCAGAATCGGAAGCGGCATCTGAAACATGTGGTCAAAAATGAGTGAATGAAGCATGGAACGAGGATAGAACAGGGAACGTGGGAATCGAGAACAGAAAACTGCGGACTTGGGCCTGGAAAAGCATAATCCGTTTCTATTTCAAATCCAACTCGATTTGTTTCTCCTGAACAGCTCGTTTAGCGGCTGCAACAACTTCCAGGCTCATCGGGATTTCAAGGCGCTTGCTGTCCTCTACAATTTCCTTGATGGTAACAATGCTGATTTTATCGTAATTGCGTCCCATCGTTTCGTGCCGGTATTGACCGGCGGCTTTGGCCTCAGCAAGCATGGGGTGGGTTGGCTCCTCAAGTGTTATAAATACTGCCAGCGCGGCGTTTTCACGTTCCATATCTCCGTGCAGCGTCGCAATGTCTCCGCGCTTGACGCTCCCGGACTTTACCTGAAAAATAATCTTGGCATTGTCTATGCTCGTGGCTGCGGCGATCCCGGTCAAGAAATACGCCACTGCATCAATGCCCGAATCCGCGCCCTTCTTTTCGTTGATAATTGCCCGATTGTTGGTGTAGGTAAGTACAGCCCATTTTTCAAATTCCTTGCGTAGGCGGTCATCCTTCTTATGGGCTAGCGCATCGGCGGATTGCATATCACGTGGAATTCCGTCGATTGTGATTCCGTCTAACACTGCCTTATCGAAGGCAAATTCGAGGCGGCGCAAAATCAGTGAGATCGATTGGTAGGTGATGTCAATTCCTATCCATCGCCGATTCATGCGTTGTGACACAGCTACAGTCGTACCACAACCGCAGTACGCATCTAAAACCAAATCACCTTCATTGCTGGATGCTTCAATAATGCGCTCCAGCAACGCTTCAGGTTTCTGCGTGGGGTAGCCAAGTCTCTCAGGAGAAACCTGGTTGATCGGCGAGATATTCCAAAAATCGACCTGAGACTTTCCCGCTTTCATGTAGTATCTTTGTACCAATTCCGGATGCGTTTCTTCCCATTCCGGGCTAACGTCGCGATGCCCCTTAATGGGGCTATCCTTGAGGAATCTACCAATAAGTCGATATTTTCCTTTTTCGTCTTGATAGCGGAATTTTGCCTTACCCTTATCACTCCACTCGTCCAGGACCGCATCAAAATTAAAAACATACTCGCTGGATTTCGAGTAAAAGAAAATGGTGTCGTGCCGTCGGCCGTATGCTTTCTTTGATACGCGTCCTCCAAGTTCATAGCACCAAGCGATCTCGTTAATAAAGTTTCCACCTTGTGAACAGAAAATCGCGTCCAATATCAGTTTCAGATAATGACTGGACGTGGGATCGCAATGCAGATAGAAAGTGCCAGTCTTTTTGAGTACTCGCTGAATCTCTGTTACGCGAAGCGCGATACTAATCAAATATGCAAACAATGTGCCTTCTCCGAGAACGTCGTGAAGGCCTTTTACCAACGCGACCAACTGCGGACGAAAGCGTCCCTGATCATTCCCAAGAATTTCATTAAATCCAGAGATCGCGAGGTCGTCCCATGTCCATGTATCAGTAAATGCCTGGGCCTGAGCGCGGTCCTCGTTGCCGATGTTGTTGTATATCTGGTTGTAATTTCGCTTAGAATTAAAAGGAGGGTCTATATAGCAAAGATCAACGGTCTCGTCCTTAATCTTCTTTCTAAGGACGTCCAGATTGTCACCGTAATAGAGATTGCTCATGCGGGCATCCTATGCTGTCAGCCAGATTTCTGAAGGCCATTGTGCAAAAACCTACTTGTCAACACGGTTGGAGCGCCTTCATGCAGTGAGTATACACTGTGAAAGTTCATGCCGCGCTGCCCCAAAAGGCAACTATTTGCCTGCACTGCTGTCCAAGATAACGTGAGGTGTTCTGGGCGGACGTTGATCTGACAGGACATAGGGCTGCGAACCCTGGCTTTAACGGAGCGGGTTGGACAGCTTCGAGTTATGCGTCGCGTTGTCTGCT
>Ga0302275_10000363_pt1 | contig 51199 bp, 45 predicted proteins | sample III_Bog_N2_2_FD_200229 | JGI IMG/M metagenome (GOLD analysis project Ga0302275, IMG submission 200229) | Peat permafrost microbial communities from Stordalen Mire near Abisko, Sweden - III_Bog_N2_2 | ecosystem: Environmental > Terrestrial > Soil > Wetlands > Peat | place: Sweden: Abisko... | reverse complement strand
GAAGACCAGTACATGCTGAGCCGCGTCGACTTCGCCAAGGGCTTCGTGGACAAGAGCTTCTCGGACCGCACCACCAAGCCGGAAAAGGGCGCCAAGGGGTTCTTCAAGGGCTCGTTGGACGCGATGCTGGGCCTGAGCAAGGCGCTCGGCCTGGAGAAATTCACCTACAATCCCAACGGCTTCATGCAGATGATGTTTCTCGATCCGACGGGCTTCGACAAGAACCATTACGTCTTCAGCTATGTGCGCCCCGAGTTTCTCGGTTCTGTCCGCACCGCGGTCTTCGACGTACATCCCAAGATCAAGGGCATGGGCCGCTTCTTCGGGCGCATCTGGATCGAGGATCAGGACGGCAATATTGTCCGCTTCAACGGCACCTACACGGGCCCCAATGAAGAGGACTCGAGCAAGTATTACTTCCACTTCGACAGTTGGCGCATGAATGTACAGCCGGGCGAATGGCTGCCGGTTGCCGTCTACGTGGAAGAAACGACGCGCATCGAAGGCGAGAAGACAGTGGGCCTGAAAGCGCAGACGCACTTCTGGGGCTACAGCTTGAAGCTGCCCACGCGCGACAGCGAAAACGTGAGCGTGAAGGTGGACAACGCCACGGATACCAGCCAGGACTCGCAGGATGTGGGTCCGCTGCAGGCATCGCGCGCCTGGGTTACGCAGGCGGAAAATAACGTAATCGATCGCCTGGTGGAAGCCGGCCTGGTCGCGCCGCTGAATCCAGATCCAAACGGATACGAGCACAAGATCCTCGACCAGATTGTGATCAATCTGCAGGTGCCCAACAATCTGGCCTTCACTGACCAGATTCACACTCGCGTTATGCTCACCAGCACCATTGAAACCACCACCGTGGGCAACACCATCCTGATCAGCAAGGGGTTGATCGACAGCCTTCCCAACGAGCCGGCGATGGCCTCGGTCGTGGCCATGGAACTGGCGCATATCGCCATGGGGCACCACATCGACACGCGCTATGCCTTCAACGACAGGCTGATGTTCCCGGACACGGCGACCTTCCAGCGCATCGACATGTACCACTCAGACCACGACAATGCGGAAGCTTCGAAGCGGGCGATGGAGTATCTGAACAACTCGCTCTACAAGGATCAGTTGGCCGACGCGGGGCTCTTCTATGCGCAGCTTGTCGATCGCGAAAAGCCGCTCAAGCAACTCAACACTCCCAAGCTGGGCGATTCCCTGCTCAAGGTCGACGGCACGCCGTGGATGGCGGACTTGCAGCACATGTCCCCCAAGCTGAACTGGGACGATCTGGCGCAGCGTCCGGCGAATCCGCTGGGTTTCTGGCTGAAGACCGATCCGTGGGACGACAAGGTACACCCGCTGAACGCCAAGATCTACGCGTACATGAACCCGCGCGACAAGATGCCGTTCGAGGTGACGCCGATCTTCTACAAGCTGCAGCGCTACGACGCAGCGGCTGCGGCGGCTGCGATTGCTCCTGTGGCGTCCGCACCTGCACCCATACAGGCTGCGCCACCCGCGATCGATCCAAACGCGCCAAACGCACAAAACAGTCAAGTGCCGGCCACGCCGGACACGGCTGCTCCGCCGGCCACACAACCGGTTCCTGGCGATCCGAACGCGCCTCAGCAGCAGCCTCCGCCAACGACGCCGAACCCGCAGTAATGAACATTTCCGAGATTAGCCTGCCAGTTGCATCCAACCAACTGGCGGGCTTCTTCTCGATGTTGCCGATTGAAGTCCAAAATTCTTCCGGACTGGATGTGGTTACTGCCCATGCATTCTTCGACGATGAGACGATTCATTACCGCATTGCTGTTTAGCCTGATTGCTGGAAACGCCTTGCTCGCTCACGCGCAGGTGGTTCCCTCCGCCTTTGCTCGCGGCGTGTCCATAGCGGCCGGCGGAGAGGTTTCCGGCTTCCAGCCTGATTACGCCGGCAACGGCATTCCCCAGGCCGCCCCTGCGTCCGGCTACCTCGCCGGCATCGGCACATTTGTGGATGTGAAGTTCACGCCCTGGGTGCAGATTGAAGGCGAGGCCCGTTGGATGCGCTTCAACAAGCCTGTCGGAGGCATCTACGAAGACAACTACCTGATTGGCCCGCGGCTGCCCATTTACAAGCTCCACTTCTGGCGCGCAACACCCTATGCCAAGGTGCTGGTCGGCTATGGCAAGCTCAACTTCGAGGATGGCAACGGCTGGGGCCGGTATACCGATATTGCGTACGGCGGCGGCCTTGACGTCAAGCTGACCAAGCGCATCAACCTTCGCCTGCCGGACTTCGAGTACCAGCAATGGCCGAGCTGGTCGGAAGGTGCGGGACAATCCACCCTTTTCCCCTACGGCCTCAGCATCGGCGCCTCGTACCGCGTGTTCGGGATCAAATAGGCGCGCGAGAATGAGCGCCGATGCGGCAGCAGTTTGCTTCGATGAGTATTACAACTGCGTGGCGCTGAGTCAGGGCACGACTTCAGTCGTGCCGCAAACGCCACAAACTTGACGTGGGCATTCGCCCCTGCGGGAAAATTTCCCCCTCAGAGGCCCCTCCCTCCATCAGGACCAATAACTTTTGAACGTGCTCTGGACTACAGGTTGCAGGTAGCCCCCTATTTCTTGAAACCTGTCTCGAAATCCCACTTATCCTTCCAGTAAACCGCCAAGCTACTCGGCCCGGTGAAAGTAATTGGCAGGAAGATATCCAGAGTCCGATCCAGCGGCTCCTTCCAGCGGTCGCCGACAAAGATATAAGCATCTTTCATTCCCCGCACCTTCACAACCTCTGTAACCTGGGTGGAAAAGGTGTTCTTCGAGTTAGGCCCCTGGGCAAAGACTCCGTGCTCGGTCCACTTACCCAGCATCGAGTCGGACGTGGCATATTTATTGTCGTTGAAGCCGAACCCCGAGCACTCCGAGCGCAGCAGAAAGTACACGCCGTTGCGCTTGAAGATGGTGGGGGCCTCGCACACCAGGCCCACATCGATGGAATGGCCATTGGGCCGGAGATAGTCGCTGGTCATCTCCGAGATAACTAAGCCGTTGTTCTTATGTGAAGAAAAAATATGATAGGCGTTGCCATCATCGTCCTTGAAGATGGATTGGTCGCGGTTGTCATCGTTGAAGGGACCGCCGCCATCCGGGCCGCGATCGTGAAAGATGCCGCTGAGGAGAAATGGGCCGGTGGGTGAGCCGGAGACAAACACCCCGGTAAGTCCCGAGTTATACTCCTGGTTCTCCGGGTGTACCCACATGACATACTCTTTTGTCTTGTCGTTGTATATCACGTGCGGGCGTTCCACGCTTACAAAGCGCGCCAGCTCTCCCTCATGCAATCCGGGCACAATGCTGCCCTGATACTTCCAGTTAAGAAGGTCCTTGCTCGTATACACCACAATCGCCGCCGTGGGGAAGGTGCCGTTCTTGAACTCGCCATACCAGTAGTAAGTCCCGTTGAAGGAAGAGATGCCTCCCGCGAACGCCTTGATCGGGTTGCCGTCCGTGTCGCGAATGGTTTGTCCAGGGGTAAAGGACGTGATTTGGCTTTTGCCCTGCGCCAGACAGACCAGGAACAACACAACAATGCTCGACCGGGAAAGAAGATTTCTTGCAGTCATAAACGTCTCCATTTTTCTAAAATTCTGTGTAGGGTATCTCCCGGCCGCAGCCGCCGAAACAGTAGTAATATTACATCGAAGGGACGCCCCTTGCCCCTTACATCGATCTTCCCGTGGACGCTCGTATCCGGGCCGGGGCCAGAATCTCGCATCAATAGCAACGGCCACTCCATGATAGAGTGGCCGTTTGGTTGAATGCTGGGCTGAACTGTCGTCTATGCCGGGCTCGGCGAACCCTCCGGGAACCCTGGACCGCCGCGCGTCTCCGGCTTCAGTACCTGTGCGGGAGTGCCGCTGCCGGTATCGCTGGGCGAGGCCAGCACGGAACGCATCGGAGGCAGTTCCTCGCCTGCAATCAGCATTCTCACCTCTTCGGCATCGATCGTCTCGCGCTCCAGAAGCGCCGCGCCAATGCGGTGCATTGCATCGGCATGAGAGCTGACCAGCGAATGTGCCGACTGATAAGCCTCGTCAATCAACCGGCGAACTTCCAGGTCGATCTGCCGCGCCGTCTCTTCGCTGAAGTCGCGATGCTGCGCAATCTCGCGGCCCAGGAAGATCTGCTCTTCCTTCTTGCCGAAAGTCAGCGGTCCCAGGCGGCTCATGCCGTATTCGCAAACCATGCGGCGAGCCAGGTCGGTAGCGCTTTCAATATCGCTGCCCGCGCCGGTCGACATCTGGTTGAGGAAGATCTCCTCCGCCACACGTCCGCCATAAGCGATTGCCAGGTTGGCTTCAAGATATTCGCGGGTGTAGTTGTGGCGATCGCCCGGAAGGAAGATCGTCACGCCCAGAGCCATGCCGCGCGGAATGATGGTGACCTTGTGAATGGGGTCGGAGTGCTCGCGCATGAACGAAACCAGCGCGTGCCCCGCCTCGTGATACGCCGTCACCCGCTTCTCTTCCTCGGTCAGTAGCATCGACTTCCGCTCCGCGCCCATCAGAACCTTGTCCTTGGCCAGTTCGAAGTCGTACATCGTGACCTGCTTGCGATTCATGCGAGCGGCGCTCAGCGCAGCCTCGTTGACCATATTGGCAAGATCGGCACCGCTGAAACCTGGTGTTCCACGAGCCAATACGTTCAGGTTGGTGTCGTCGGAGACCGGAACCTTCTTCACATGCACGCGCAGGATTTCCTCGCGTCCGCGCACATCGGGCAGCCCCACCACCACGCGGCGATCGAAACGCCCTGGCCGAAGCAGCGCCGGATCCAGCACGTCGGGACGGTTAGTGGCTGCCACCAGAATTACACCGTCGTTCGATTCAAAGCCGTCCATTTCGACAAGCAACTGGTTCAGCGTCTGCTCGCGTTCGTCGTGTCCGCCGCCCAGGCCCGCACCGCGATGGCGGCCCACAGCGTCGATTTCGTCGATGAAGATAATGCAGGGCGCGTTTTTCTTGCCCTGTTCAAACAGGTCGCGTACGCGGCTGGCGCCGACGCCCACAAACATCTCTACAAAGTCCGAACCGGAGATGGAGAAGAACGGCACATTCGCTTCGCCGGCAACAGCACGCGCCAGCAAAGTCTTGCCGGTTCCTGGAGGGCCAACCAGCAGCACGCCCTTGGGAATGCGGCCGCCCAGCTTCTGGAACTTCTGCGGCTCGCGCAGGTACTCGATGATTTCCTTCAGCTCTTCCTTGGCCTCGTCCACGCCGGCCACGTCCTTGAAGGTTACTTTTTTCTGCTGCATTGAGAGCAGGCGAGCGCGGCTCTTGCCAAACGACAGCGCCTTGTTGCCGCCCGACTGCATCTGCCGCAGCATGAAGAACCAGATCGCGCCGAGCAGCACAAATGGGCCGATGTTGAAGAGCAGTTGCAGCAACAGGCCGTTGTTCTGCGGGTCCTTGATGTTGAAACTGACCTTGCTGGCGCGCAGTTCCTTGCTCAGGCTGTCGGTGTTGTTGGCTGAGATCGTGGTGTGGAACTCATCCTTGGCGCCCTTCATGTGGCCATGCAGTTCGGTACCCTGGATTGTCGCGTCCTGCACCTGGCCGGCCTCGATCTTGTCCAGCAGATCGGAGTAGCCGATTTCCTGCGGCTTACCCATGCTCGAGCCTCTCTGCACCACAGTCCAAAGGAGCATCAGGCAGACAAGAATAAACACCCAGAACATGATCGTTTTAACGGTCGAATTCACCAGGATCCCTCTTTCCCGGCGGGCAAAGATCCAAAAGCTGGACCCCCGACTCCGCCCACATCATCCTTAGACGCGTGAAGCTTCGCCAAAGTCACATAAAGTACACGACGCCCTGACGGCAGACACAAATCCTCTGCCGCCTGAATGAGCAGTATCTAAGATTGTACTCCGAACCCATCGGCAACGGGAACCATCCCGGCTACGATTCTTGCCTCGCATCCGGGGCATTCCCTTTACTCGAAAGGGTCATTGCGGAAAGCATTCGCAGCGCGTTCTTCGCCGGCGGGGTCCAGGTCAGTTGCCACTACCGCGATTCCCCGCTCCGGCTCCACTTCCACTCCCTTCATCCACACAATCCGCCCTTCGACTTCAAGCACCGGCCAGATTGCCCGGTTGCTGCCCGTAACCCGGAGCCGCTCAAGCACTTCCTTCACCTTGCGCGGGCCGCCGGAATAGCGCAGACGAACACGGTCTCCCGGTCGCCAGTTGCGCAGAGTCGCAGTCCTGGCGGAGTCGTCCGAGCCCTGATCCGCCACGACCTCAACTCGCAGCCGAACCCCAAACGCCTGCCCCGCAATCTCTCCCGGAATCGACCCGGCATAATCCGGGACCGTGTCCGCAGCTCCAGAGGAGGAAATTGCCTCGACCGTCAGCCGCAATTCCCGCGGAGTCCGCTCCGCTCGCAGCCCCTGCGCCAGTTCCCGCCGTTGGCCGGCACGGCCTTCCAGCGCCAGCGACCGCAGCGCTTCTGTCGACGGAAAATCGAGCGCCGCGCCAAGTTGTTCCGCCGCATAGCGCAAGAGCCTCCTCTGCAACGCTGGAGCCAGCCCGGCGAGCCTGGTTACGTCCACGGCCAGCCCGTCCCCGGCAGCACGCCCGCCGCCTCGCACCGGCTTGCCGGACATCAGAATTTGCGGGCCCAGCCGGACCATCTCCGCCTGCCACCAGGCTTCTTCGTCCCGGGCCAACACGGCCATTTGGGCCAAGTGGTCGCGCAACTGCGGATTCCAACCCTCCAGCAGCGGCAACAGCTCATGCCTGATCCGGTTGCGGGTAAACGCCGCATCGCGGTTTGACGAGTCCTCGCGCCACTGTTGCCCGAGCGCCTTCAGGTATGCCTCTATCTCGGCCCGCGTCGCCCCCAGCAGCGGACGCACCACACGCCCCTCGGGAAACTCCACGACTGGATGAATGCCGCTCAGCCCTTCCGTCCAAGCCCCGCGCAAGAACTTCGCGCACACAGTCTCCGCCTGGTCGTCGTGGGTATGCGCCGTGGCGATTGCGTCAAGCGGGGTTTCGGAGAGAAGCTTGCGAAACCACAGGTAGCGCAACCGCCGCGCCGCTTCCTCAATCGACTCGCCCGCTTTTTCCGCCTCGTCCCCGGCATCCACGCGCGCCGCATGGAAGGGAACGGCAAGGTCAGCGGCCAGCCTGCGCACAAATTCCAGATCTCCGTCAGCCTCTGCGCCGCGCAGTCCATGGTGCAGGTGGGCCGCGTGCAGCACAAGCCCAAATTGACTGCTCCGCTCGGCCAGCGCACGCAGCAGAGCCACCGAGTCGGCCCCGCCGGAAACGCCCACCGCCAGCCGCAACCCCGGTTTCAGCAACGATGTATCCAACGGCAGGACTTGGCGTGTGGTCGAACGCATTCCAGAATCATACGGCCTCAGATAACTCCCGACGGGTGCCCTATCCTTTTTGTCATTCTGAGCATCTTGACTGGCGCTGCGGGTTAAGGCTGCGATGAATACCGTGCCGGATCCGCCACCAAAGCTCGGTGCCCCATCCTTGCGCCTTTTTTCTGGCGCAAGGGGTGGGAAGCCTCAACCCTGAACATGCATCCAAACCTCGGACGGCTGCTGCATGGCACGCCAGTGCTATACTCCACCCGTTATGCAAGTATTCGTAATTCTTCCCGCCGCAGGTTTGGGCACGCGCATGGCCGGCCCACAGCCCAAGCAGTTTCTCGCCCTCAACGGGCTGCCCATCCTTATCCATTCCCTGCGCGCTTTTGCCTCGGTGGAGCGGGTCACAGCCATTTACGTGGCAGTGCGCAAACCGGACATCGAGCGCGTCGAGGCCCAGATCGCCGAGTATGCCGCGGAATACGGGTTCGGCGACCGCGTCCGCGTAGTCGAGGGCGGAGACCATCGGCAGGAATCCGTTTCACACGCTTTGGCCGCGCTCCCAGCCGAGCCTGACGACGTCGTCCTGGTCCACGACGCGGTGCGCCCCTTGATTGACGCCGCCACCATCGACCGCACCATCGACGCGGTCATTGAATTCGGAGCCGCAATCGTCGGCCTGCCCGCCGTCGACACCATCAAGCAAGTGGAACGGACCGCCCACGGCGCACTCGTCACTTCCACCATTCCCCGCGAGTTCGTTGTCCTGGCCCAGACGCCGCAAGGTTTCCGCTACGGACTGCTCCAACGCGCCTTCGCCGAGGCCACCGCCGACGGCTTTATCGGCACCGACGAAGCTTCTGTCATTGAACGCGCCGGCCTGCCCGTTGCGGTTGTACACGGCTCTCAGGTTAATCTGAAGATTACGCAGCCCGGCGACCTGGAGTTGGCCGAGTTCTATCTCCGCCAGCGCGCACGCTAAGCGGCTGGACTAAACTTAAGGGCTGTCATCCTAAGCAGAGCGACAAATCATGACTGTCATTCTGAGCGAGCGAAGCGAGTCGAAGAACCTGCTGTTGTTCTTCTCGCTTCGGGTCATTCAGAGATGGCCGACAAAAGAATAGGCACGGTAAACCATGGATACACGCATCGGATTTGGCTGGGACTCGCATGAATTCAAGACTGGCGTCCCCCTGCGCATTGGCGGCCTCACTATCGAACACCCGGAAGGCCTCGCCGGCCACTCCGATGGCGACGTCCTGCTCCACGCCATCACCGACGCCCTGCTTGGCTCCATCGCCGCCGGCGACATTGGCAGCTTTTTTCCTCCCGGCGACCCGCGCTGGAAAAACGCCGACTCGGCCATCTTCCTCAACCTTGCCACGGAGGAGTTGCACAACGCCGGCTACCGCATCGTCAACATCGACACCACGCTGGTGCTGGCCGCGCCGAAGATCTTCCCCATTGCCGGCGAGATGCGGGCCCGAGTCGCCGACCTGTTGGGCGTGGGCATCGAACAGGTCAGCATCAAGGCTAAAACCCCGGAGGGTTTGAAGCTGGACCATGTGGCCCAGTGCCACGCTGTTGCCCTGGTCGAGCGCGTGAAGGAGCATGAGGAACTATCCAGCATGAGCGCGGTCATCGAAACCCAGCGCCAGCTCGAAGACGTCGTTGAAGACCTGCTCAGCTCCGTCCACGGGGTACCCAAAAAGCGCACCATCAGCCCCGTCTACGATACGGAAGACATAACATAGGCCAGTTGTCAGTGGTCAGTTGTCAGTTGTCAGTTGTCAGTGGTCAGTTGTCCAAATGAACCTGGGAGAACACAAACCAAGACCGGTTCTTGAACCTCCGCTCAGCCAGTGTGTCCCTCAGGATTTACAGGTGTGGAACTCCGTACCGCAGGATCTGCTCGTCCACTGTAACCAGTACCAGCCCCTCCAATTGCGCCTGTGCCACCAACAGCCGGTCGAAGGGGTCGCGATGCAGTTGCGGAAGCGAACCAGCCCACTCCGCTTGCTCGACAGTAATTGCCAAGGGCAGGAAGTCGTGCTCCTCAATGGCTTTTCCAACCGCGCGGCCGAAAATCAATTTCCCCGAAGTTTGCTTGATCGCAATCTCCCAAACCGTTACCGCGCTGACAAAGACCTGATTACGCTGTTCAGCTATGGCTGAGCGAAGTGAGTCGGGCAAATGAGCATCGTTAGAATCCCACCAGAGAAATGCATGCGTATCGAGCAGCAGTTTCATGCGCTATAGCCCAAAATCATGGAGCACGTCTTCCGGCAGCGGCGCGTCGAAATCGTCTGCGATATACGTGATTCCCAACAGGTTTTTCCCGGGCTTTCGTGGCGCCTTTGATTCCGGCGTCAACGCAATGAGCTTTGCCATTGGCTTTCCCGCCTTGGCAATCACAATCTCTTCACCCTTCGCCACCCGGTCCACCAGGCTCGAAAGCTGAGTCTTTGCCTCGTACAGGTTCACCTGTGTGCTAGCCATTGCTGCCCCCTGTTCCCTCTTTACAAGCTCCGAGTGGCCACCCAGACCCCGATTGGTCAAGTTGGTCAACACCTAACCTATTGTTCCTCAATTCCGCTAATTGGTCAAGCTGGTCAAGAAGCATGTGCAATCTCCAGCCTCGCGTGCTCCGCTTGCGCACAATCTTCCAGAATTTCCATTGCAGTTTTTCCGGTTTGGCCGTACCTTTGCTGAAAGCCAAATTCAGCCTCTGGAGGGGTTCTCAATGTTCGCCGACCCGCAAAACATAAACGGCATCATCGCCGCCGTCATCGGCTTCTACTTTGTCTTCTTCCTGGTCTTCCTGGCAATCATCATCCTCCCCTTCTGGTTCATCCTCAAGAAGGCAGGATTCTCGCCCTGGCTGTCTCTGCTCAACATCGTTCCCTTCGGCACGCTGATTCTGCTCTACATTCTGGCCTTTGCCGAGTGGAAGGTGATCCCGGCGCCGCAATTCGCATTTCCGCCACAATCGCCCTATCCGCCAAATCCGCCTTTTCCGCCCCAGGCCTGAGTCGGCCCGTATCCGCCCAAGGGAGCGGCAAATGCTAGCATCGTGATTGGAAAGAAACTCAAACGATGCCTGATTCCGCTCCCGCCGCCGGGAAAACTCCCCGCGTTCGTTTTGCCCCCTCACCCACCGGCTTCCTGCATGTAGGCAGCGCCCGCACCTTTATCTTCAATTGGCTCTTTGCCCGCCACAATCACGGGACAATGGTATTGCGCCTCGACGACACCGACGTCGAGCGCAACACAGATGCCAGCGTCCAGTCCATCTTCGAAGGGCTGCGCTGGCTGGGCCTGAACTGGGACGAAGAGTACAAGCAATCCGAGCGCCTTGCCCTCCACCGCCAGCAAGCCGAAGCGATTTTCGCCAAGGGTCTTGCGTATCGCGACTTCACCCCGGCCCACTCAGACTCCGGCGAGCTATCCTCCGCGCAAGGCGCCTGGCTCTTCAACCCCGGCATGAGGGAATTGTCTCGCGAAGAGAGCGACCGCCGCGCCGCCGCAGGCGAGCCGTTCGCTCTCCGCTACCGAGTCCCCCGTGGCCAAGGCCGCACCCTCAGCTTCACCGATAGCGTCTATGGTGAGCAGTCCAAGTTTGCCGACGAGGTCGAAGACTTCGCATTGCTGCGTTCCGACGGCATGCCCACCTATCACCTCGCCTCCTGCGTAGACGACGCCGATCTCCGCATCAGCCACATCATCCGCGGCCAGGATCACCTCACCAACACCTTCAAGCACCTTCTAATCTTCGAAGCCCTCGGAGAGGATTCGCCCCAGTTCGCCCATCTTCCGTTGCTCGTCGCGTCCGATGGCGCAAAGCTCTCCAAGCGGAAACACGGCCCGGTGGTCAGCGTGACTACCTATCGCGACACCGGCTTCCTGCCTCAGGCGTTCATCAACTTCCTCTGCCTTCTCGGCTGGTCGCCCAAGAACGACCGAGAGTTCCTAAATCTCGGCGAGCTCACCGAAGTTTTCACCCTCGAAGGCGTCAACCGCTCCAACGCCGTCGTTAATTTCACGGAAGAAGATCCGTTCGATCCCAAGGCCGTCTGGCTCAACGCCGGGCATATCCGCGCCCTGCCCATCGACCAGCTAAGCGTCAGTCTCCAGCCCTTCTTCGAGCAGGCTGGACTTGAGGCCACGCCTGAAAAGCTCCTCGCCGTCACGCCGCTCATTCGCGAGCGCATCAAGCTGCTGCGCGATGCTGTCTCCGCCGCCGATTTCTTCTTTGTGCGGGAACTCGCGCCCTATGACCCAACGGAGTTGATTCCGCCCAAGGGCGGCGATGCGGCGATGGCTCTCCGCGTTCTTAAGCATGCGCGGGAAGTGCTGGCCACAACCTCTTTCGACCACGATTCTTTGGACCAAACCCTGCGCCAGGCCGCTGCTACGCTAGGCCTCAAAGCCGGGCCCATGTTCCAGCCCATAAGAGTCGCAGTCTGCGGACGTAAGAACGCGCCACCGCTTTTTGAAACCATGGCCGTCCTCGGCCGCGATATTTGCCTAGCACGCATAAGCAAGGCCGAAGCCATCCTACAATCGCTCGCTTGAAGTGAAAGCCTGGGAGCGCTGGGCGGGGCCAACAACGTGATTCCCCTTTGACATTGCGTAATCGATCGATTACACTTTGACCATGTTTTCCGTCAGGCCGCTTCCCGAGTTCTCCGCATGGCTTGATGGACTGAAAGACAACAAAGTACGCGGCGCGGTGGCCGAACGAATCAAGATCCTCACCTTCGGTTTGTTGGGCGATTTCAAGGCCATTGGCGACGGCGTGATTGAATTGCGCATCGACTTCGGCGCGGGCTGGCGTCTCTATTACACACAGTTCGGCGCTCAAATCGTCGTGCTGCTTGCGGGCGGTTCCAAACGTACACAGAGGAAAGATATCAAGCGGGCTAAGGTATTGGCCGCATTGCTTAAAGGCGAAAGGAGCAAAGATGAGAAAAACCATCAACGTGGATGACCTGCCTGAATTCGATCCTGCTAGGTACCTCGACAACGAAGAAGGCATTGCCGTCTATCTGACCGGAATTCTGGAAGCAAATGACGCGGCTCTTCTGGCTTCGGCGCTGGGAGACATCGCCCGCGCACGCGGCATGACGGAGATCGCCAAGGCCGCGGGAATTACCCGTGAAGCTCTTTACAGAGCCCTTCGACCCGATAGCGCGCCGCGATTTGATACCATCAGCCGCGTCTGTGCAGCCCTCGGCGTGCGTTTAGTGGCCCAGCCCATCCCTGCCCCTAAAGCAGCCGCCTGAAAGCTAGTCCCCGGCCGAACACCCATCTGCGGACGCAAAAGCGGGCGGGTGGCCCACATCTGACCACTCAAGCTGGGCGCCCCACATCTCGATTTTGAGATGGGTGAGACGAAGAACCTCGACCAGAGCCGGGGAAGTCCGCCCGATTTGTGGTTAAATCGTACGCAAAGCAGGAAGCTTGCAGTCAATCGGAGGCATCATGAGCATCCCGGCACAATGCCATCTCTGGCAGGCGGGGAAACTGACGACCGGAGACTTGCTGGAAGCTCTCACAGTCGTAGAGACGTTCTTGGATGAACCGCATCAGACCAGAGATCTCCGCAAGTGCAAGTTCTGCGGGCAACTCTACTTCCAGGAATTTTTGGACTGGATCGACTGGGAGAAAGGGGACGACCCTTCGTGCCAGACTTTTATACCGGTTGATTCGAAGGAAGAGATCGGCCCGCTCCTACGGGCCGATGAATTCAGCCTGCAGGCTTTCTCGCCGCGCCTGCTAGCCGACTACCCAAAGGAGGCAGAGCGTCATCGGATCCATTGGGTGCGCTGAGCTGTCGACTGGCGGGTGCCGTTCTTATTGAGCGCAGCCCTCCGGTGGGATAATGAATCAAAGCTATGACCAACACAAACCCGGAAAGCCCCGTCGCCAAAAATCAGGACGCCCCAACTCAGGAAACCCGCACGCCCAACTTCCTCCGCGACATCATCGCCGAAGATGTGAGCGCCAAAAAATACGGCGACGCCGTCATCCAGACCCGCTTTCCCCCCGAGCCCAACGGCTACCTCCACATCGGCCACGCCAAGGCCATCTGCCTCGACTTCGGCCTCGCCGACGAGTTCGGCGGCAAAACCAACCTGCGCTTCGACGACACCAATCCCGAAAAAGAAGAGCAGGAGTACGTCGACTCCATCATGGCCGACGTCCGCTGGCTAGGCTTCGACTGGGAGCGCCTCTGCTACGCCTCCGACTACTTCCCGCAACTCTACGAGTGGGCCATCCAGCTCATAAAAAATGGCAAGGCCTACGTCGACGACCTATCCGCCGATCAGATTCGCGAGCACCGCGGCACCCTCACCGAGCCCGGCAAAGACAGCCCCTATCGCGCCCGCACCGTTGAGGAAAACCTAGACCTCTTCACCCGCATGAAGCAGGGCGAATTCCCCAACGGCAGCCGCGTGTTGCGAGCAAAGATCGACATGGCCTCGCCCAACATCAACATGCGCGATCCGGTCATGTATCGCATCCTGCACGCCACGCATCACCGTACCGGCGACGAGTGGTGCATCTATCCCATGTACGACTACGCCCACGGCCAGTCCGATTCCATCGAGCGCGTCACGCACTCCATGTGCACCTTGGAATTTGCGGATCACCAGCCTCTCTACCGCTGGTATATCGAGCAGCTCGGCATCTTCCCTTCCCACCAATTTGAATTCGACCGCCTCAACCTGACCTACACGCTGCTCAGCAAGCGCAAGCTGCTCCAGTTCGTGCAGGAAGGGCGAGTCAACGGCTGGGACGATCCCCGCATGCCCACCCTGGCCGGAATCCGCCGCCGCGGATTTACGCCTGAAGCCCTGCGCGCCTTCTGCGCCCAGATCGGCACCTCGCGGACCAATGGGACAACAGACATCGAAATGCTCGAACACTTTCAGCGCGACGACCTCAACCGCCGCGCCTCTCGCGCCATGGCCGTCCTGCGCCCACTCAAGGTTGTGATCGACAACTATCCCAAGGATCAGGTCGAGTACGTCGAAGTCCAGAACAATCCTGAAGACGCATCCGCCGGGACCCGTGGGGTCCCTTTCTCCAGAGAAATCTACATTGAACAAGAGGACTTCCGCGAAATTCCCCCGCCCAAGTACTACCGCCTGTCTCCCGGCAAAGAAGTGCGTCTCCGCAACGCCTACTTCATCACCGCCCAGAGCGTAGTGAAAGACGAAGCCGGCAACATCGTCGAGGTTCACTGCACATACGATCCAGCCAGCCGCGGCGGCAACTCGCCTGACGGCCGCAAGGTCAAGTCCACCATGCACTGGGTCTCCGCCGCCCACGCCATCTCCGCCGAAATCCGTCTCTACGACAAACTCTTCCTCAAGCCCAACCCCAGCGACGTAGCAGAGGGAGAGGACGTGATCAGCAACCTCAACCCCAACTCGCTAGAGATCGTAACCGGCGCCAAACTTGAACCCTCTTTAGCCAACGCCAAACTAGGCGCACCCTACCAGTTCGAGCGCGTAGGCTACTTCTGCGTAGACCCCGACTCGACAGAGAGCACTCAAGTCTTCAATCGAACTCTCTCCCTAAAAGACTCCTGGGCCAAGATCGAAAAGAAGCCATTGCATGGAGCAGACGCTCGCTGACCGCTCGCATGAGCGTTTTGCTTGCCCAGGTCCTAAAAGCTGGACCTGGGGTTCCAGAAACATGGTGCTAACATGGACACAGGAGCGGCCCCATGAAGATCAGCACGGTGCGCGAGTTCCGGGACAATGCGGCGGGAATGCTGCGAGCGAAGGATACCGTTCTCGTGACGCGCCGAGGTCGCCTGGCTGGCATCTTCTTTCCAAGCCCCGAGTCCACGCTGCCCGTTGAGCTGAAACGCGAGCTCTTTGCGGTTCTGAGCGCGGAGGTTGCGCGCCAGGTTTCCAAGCGCGGACTCAGCGAGGACGGGATTCTCGCCGATTTCCAATCCTGGCGAGCCAAGCGCCGTGAAGTTAGCAGCCGACGCTAACGCGCTGCTCTCGTCCGTGATCGGCGGTCGAGCACGCCTTGTATTCGACCATCCCGAGATCGAAGAAGTGGTCACCACGGAGGCGACCTTCGCGGAAGTCCGGGAATACGCTCTCCTGCTTGGCCGCAAGAAAAAGATCGCTCCGGATACGCTTATGCTGACTGTGGCCGCGCTTCCTGTCTCGATCGTATCCCCTGAAGTTTATGCAGACGCGATGGCTGAGGCTCGCAGGCTGATTGGAAGTCGCGATCCAGACGACATCGAGATTCTCGCTCTGACGCTGCACATGAAGATTCCGCTCTGGTCCAACGACAACGACTTTGAAGGCTGCGGCATCGAGCGTTTCACTACCGCCGAAATACTTAGCAAATTGGGAATCTTCAGAGCGAAATAAGACAAGAGTCGGCGGCTGGTCCATCAACCAATTGATGGTTGGGAATGGAGACCAAGGATAATATGAATTACCCCAATGACGATAACGGTGATGTACTCCGACGAATGGAAGAACAGGGTGATGATCTCACTCGAGCGCGGGATATTGACTTCAGCGTGATATTTGAAGTTGAGAGTGCTGCCGAGCGATTTGCGGAACATTTTCGTACACAGGGCTTCGGGTCGTCGGTCTATTTTGCTGAGACGATGAAAGAATCTCCCTGGAATGTGAATGTCGTCAGGCACATGACCGCATCGCACCAAGAAATAGGCGATTTTGAGACTACGCTGCAGGAATTCGCAGATACGCTCGGGGGCCGCAACGATGGTTGGGGATGCTTTTCTGTACCGAAATGAATTCCAGGGAACGCACTTGTCTTTCCACTGCCGGAGGGTCCGGCAACCACGTACATGACCGGCATTCACTATCCCCCGAAGTCCCGATCCGCACCCGGCTGCATATCCGCGGGGAGCTCTTTCTTGAGGCGGTTGCCGTCTTTGTCGACGATGCCCAAGGCAATCAGCCTCTCCACCGAGGCGCGAATACGCTTTGCGCCTTCTTCGCGAACCCGCGCCATCACTGCTTCATGCTCGGCCAGGTACTCAGGCGAGTACGTCTTTTTCACAGAAACCGCTTTCGGGGCTTCCACGGCGCTTTCGTCCGACTTCCGAACCACGGCTTCAGATGCCATAACGCCCTCCTGTTCTCTGAATACTAGTCTTCATCCGGTGTGGATGAAAGATGGCCATTGCTCCAATGACTGCCATCTCACTTGCCAATTACGTCAATCGCCACCGGAATCGTCTTCGGCGGCAGGCAGACGCTTTTTTCGCAGGCCTGATAACGCAGTTTCGCCTCGACAAGATGGTTCCCAGCCTCAGCCACAATCCGCGCCTGGAGCACGAATTCTTCGGTATAAACACTGAGCTTATTCTGCGGGTCCAGCGGCAGCGTGAAATCCTTGCCGTCGGGATAATTCACGCGCTCCAGCCGCACTCCCAAGCCATCGGGGATCGAAAACGTTGTAGGAATCAGAAACTCATCCTTGGGCGCGTGCGAGTTGATATGCATTCCCTGCGCAATGCGAAAATGCAGCTCCACTTCGCTTGCCTTCCCCGCAGTCACAGTCACCTGCTCAGGAAACAGATACTCCACCGCAGCGCCGTTCAAGAGAGACCGCGCCGCCGAGTCCGCCTGGCCCTGCGCCAGAAGCGCTGCGAAGGCAATGGTCAACGCTGCCGCCAATTTGAATCCGGAATTTCTATTCACGGCTAATGCCAAACATGACATCGCATTCCTTCAGGGGCTAAAGCCCACAGCTTTTTGGGCTCTTTTCGGCACGACTGAAGTCGTGCCCTGACACAAAGCTGACTTTACGACTGCCTCTTGCTAATTGCCCAGCGCCTTCTTGATATTCCCTTCGATATCGGCTTTCGAAGTCAGCCCCATCTGCACAGCAACTACCTTCCCTGTGCGGTCCACAAAAAACGACATGGGCAGCTCATCCAGACTGCCCCATTGGTCGCTGATGCTGTCGCCGTCGATCAGCACAGGGTACTGCATATGCATCTGCTGCGCCGATTTGGCGATGGTGGTTTTGTCCTTCTCCCATGCGGCTTTATCGTCCTTGCCCACGCCGTCGCCTTCGCTGGAGATGCCGAGAATCTCAAATCCCTGCGCCGCATACTGGTCCCGCAACTCAACCAGCCACGGCGTCTCAATCTTGCACGGAGCGCACCATGTAGCCCAGAAGTTCACCAGCACGGCCTTGCCCTTGTAGCTCCCCAGCGACACCTTGTTCCCGCTCAGGTCTTCCAGCGCAAAAGCTGGCGCAGCTTTGCCGACGAGGGGCGAAACATACACAGGCGTGCCGCCCGCCGGGTCTTGAACCAACTCGCCTTTGGACACTGAGGCCAGCAGCCGCTCAGCCGCTTGCTTGCGGTACTCGAAGTTGGCCCACCCCGCCCAGGCGAAGGTGGCGAATATGAAGAGAACGGCGATCAAAACCAGTGAGTTGCGTTTCAAAGCAGACATGACCTCAAAACAATTGTACGAGCAAACGACCCCGCGTTTCCAATTACAAAAACTGCTCCGTGTCCCATCCTTTCGCCTTTTCCCTGGCGAAAGGGTGGGAAACCACGAACCCAACCACCACTCATCGCCCGAAGCCCAACGGGGGAAAGCTGATAGGATCAGAAACCGATGGCCCCCAAGCACGAAGACGACTGCTTTAAGCCCTCTGCCCTGGTCCGCACGGAGGCAGCGGCTCTGCTGGTCCTGGCCGATCGGCTTGAAGGCCCCATGTCCGCGGCCTTTGCCAGCGCGGTCGAGCTCATCCTCCACTGTGGCGAGGCGCACGGCCGTGTCGTTGTTACCGGCATGGGCAAGAGCGGCATCATTGCGCAGAAGATCGCGGCCACGCTCAGTTCCACCGGCTCGCCAGCTCTCTTCATGCACCCCGCCGAAGCCGTCCATGGCGACCTGGGGATGCTCATGCCTGGGGACGTCGTTGTGGCGCTTTCGGCCAGCGGTGAGACGGAAGAGATTCTGCGCCTGCTGGCCACGCTCAAGCGCAAGGGCGACGCGCTGATCAGCTTCTGCTGCAATCTCAACTCCACGCTCGCCCAGGCCAGTGACGTCTCTCTCGATTGCTCCGTAGAGCGTGAAGCATGTGGTCTCAACCTCGCCCCCACCGCCTCCACAACGGCCATGCTGGCCTTGGGCGACGCACTGGCCATCGCCGTCAGCCTGCGCAAGGGATTCCGCGTTGAGGACTTCGCGGAACTCCACCCCGGCGGCAAGCTCGGCAAGCGTCTGGCACGCGTGTGCGACCTGATGCACTCCGGCCACGCCATTCCAGTCGTCCGCCCCACTACACAGATGACCGACGTGATCTACGAGATGTCGTCGAAGAAGCTCGGTGTAACGACTGTGCAAGAGCATGGACGGCTGTGCGGCGTAATCAGCGACGGCGACCTACGAAGACTGCTCGAACGGGAAGGCGGCGCTGCATTGAGCCGCACCGCCGGCGAAGCCATGAACGCCCAACCCCGCACGATTGCGTCAAGCGAACTGGCCGCTACTGCGCTGGCGATTCTGGAGGAGCGCAAGATCACCTCGCTGGTTGTGGTCGATGGCGCCGGCACCGTGGAAGGCGTGTTGCATCTGCACGATCTATGGGGTGTGGAGCTGATCTAGAAACAGGGGTCGGCAACGCGATCCCCAGCGGCAATGGGGCGGAATCCCGAGGTCTCCAACGAAACCAAACAGTCACCTTCAATTCGCGGTATCATTGAGCACTGGAGTTGCCCAATGACGACCCGCATCGTTCGCGTGGGAAACACCCTGATGGTGGAAATCCCCGAAGAATTGGTTACGGAAGCTTCTCTGCCTGTCGGAGAGCCTCTGCAGTGGGTTCCAAATGGAAGCGGCAGTATAGTTCTCGTAAAATCGTCAGAGCCTGTTTCCGCGACCGCCCGGAAACGAATGACGCTGGATGAGATTCTGGAGGGTATTCCTGAGAACGCTTCGATGGAAGATGTTGACTGGGGACCACCTCGCGGCGCTGAGATTTGGTAATCTCCCGCATCCCCGATGCTGGTGACCTAGTTTGGTTCGATTTCGACCCGCAGGCTGGCCGGGAACAAGCTGGCCGCAGACCAGCTCTGGTGCTCTCTTCACGGCGATTCAATCTCAAAGCATCCCTGGCGTTCGTTTGCCCGATTACCAGCAAGGTCAAAGGCTATGCGTCTGAGGTGCCTCTGCCTCCGGGGATGCCTGTTCACGGGGTAGTCCTTTGTTCGCACATGCGCAGTCTGGATTGGCAAGCACGCAATCCTCTGTTGATTGGCAGAGCCCCGGACGACGTTCTTCTGCGGGTTCGCGACATTGTCGCTTCCATCGCAGGCATTGCGCCATAAGAGCCTCCGCCGCCAGCCGCCCATCCCCGCCCATTTAGAATAAAAACTGCCTCAGATTGTCTTGCGTCCGCCAAGCCGGACGGGAAAGCACGCTCTCATCGCTATGCATCGTTGGTCCAAGCTCTTCGTTCCTACCCTCCGTGAGGCCCCTACAGACGCCGAAGTGGCCAGCCACAAGTTCCTGCTCCGCGCCGGCTACATCCGCCAGCTCGGCGCCGGCATCTACAACTACCTCTTTCTCGGCCAGCGCTCGCTGAACAAGATCATCGCCATTGTGCGCGACGAGATGGACCAGATCGGCCAGGAGTTTTATCTGCCCGCCATCCATCCTCGCGAAATCTGGGAGCAGAGCGGCCGCTGGAACGGCATGGGCGAAAACATGTTTCGCCTCAAAGACCGCAAGGGCGCGGACCTGTGCCTGGGCATGACGCACGAAGAGATCATGACGTCCATCGCCCGCAGCGAACTGCGCAGCTACAAGCAGTTGCCGCAGATCTGGTATCAGATTCAGGCCAAGTTTCGCGACGAACCCAGGCCTAAGTCGGGCCTGCTGCGCGTGCGCCAGTTCACCATGAAGGACAGCTATTCGTTTGATATCGACAAGGCCGGCCTGGACAAGAGCTACGACCTGCACGACGCCGCATATCGCAAGATTTTCACTCGCTGCGGGCTGAAGTTTGTTGCGGTCGACGCGGATTCCGGGGCAATGGGCGGCTCGCAATCGCAGGAATTCATGGTCTACACCGACGCCGGGGAAGACCTCATTGCAAGCTGCCCAGTCTGCGGCTATGCTGCGAATCTGGAGAAAGCTACTTCGAACCTCGGAGCCATCGCTGAGATGGAACCAACAGGCGATGGAATGCCGGAGCTAGTGTCCACGCCCGGCTGCGCCGCGATCTCCGACGTGGCCGAGTTCTTCAAGATCTCGCCCGCGTCGGATATCAAGTGCGTGGCCTATATGGCGCTGAAGCGCGGAGTTGGAGGTAAGCCGGACACGTGGCACGGCGTTGCTACGTTCCTGCGTGGCGATCACCAGGTGAATGAGACCAAGCTGCTTGGAGCCTTCGGCGCCGCAGACCTGCGCACCATGCAGACCGAAGAGCTGTCGCAGTTCTTCAACGGGCCTGCGGGTTTCCTTGGGCCGGTCGGTCTGAAGCACAACGCGAAGCCGCTCGAAGATGGTCTCACCGTGGTGATCGACAAATCGCTCGAAGGCCGCAAGAACCTTGTTGCCGGCGCGAATAAGCTCGATTACCACTTGCGCAATGTTGTGCCCGGCCGCGATTTTTCCTGGACCATTGCCGCGGATATTCGCAGCGTGAACGAAGGCGAAGCCTGCCCGCAGACCGGACACGACGGCAAGGCCTGCGCAGGTAAGCTCGTCGTCGGCAAGGCCGTTGAAATCGGTCACATCTTCAAGCTCGGCTACAAGTACACCGAGTCGATGGGCGCGCGCGTGCTCGACCCCAACGGCAAGGAAGTCATGCCGATCATGGGCAGTTACGGCATTGGCATTGAGCGCATTCTGACCGCGGCCATTGAGCAGTCCAACGACAAAAACGGCTTCTGGCTCCCGGCCTCGATTGCTCCCTTCACTGTCGTTGTCACTGTGACCAATTCGTCCGATGCTGCGCTCGCCGAACCCGCTGCCGCGCTGGCCGCGGACCTCGATTCTGCAGGTCTCGACGTGCTGCTTGATGACCGAGACGAGCGCGCCGGCGTCAAATTCAAGGACGCTGACCTGATCGGCATTCCTTACCGCATCAACGTGGGCAAGAAGGCCGCCGGCGGAGTCGTTGAACTGGTCACGCGGGCCACATCATCCAGCGTCGACGTGGCATTGAGTGAAGTAGTAGCCTTGGTAAAAAAGCGAGTCCAGGAAGATGCACTGCTGTTAACAGCCGAGATCAGCCTATAGCGGTCACTGATAACTGACCACTGAAGACTGACAACTGTTTTCGAGGAGTAGCGATGGCGTTGAAAATTCGATTCAAGTGGCCCAAGGGCCGGAATCTCTGGGCATCGCTGCTGTTCCGCGTTGCGCTGCTGGGCTTTGCAGTCGTCGTTATCACCGGCTCTTGCGTTTTGGGCTTCTTTTATTTCAAGTACGGGCACATCGTCGACGAGCGGCTCAAACAGCCCATCTTCGCCAGCACAGCTAAAATCTACGCTGCTCCACGGGAAGTTCGCCCAGGCCAAAAGCTGAGCGTAGGCCTGCTCGCCAATGAAATGCGCAACGCCGGCTACTCCACCACTGGCGCATCGAGGCCTTCGGAACTTGGGACCTTTTCCGAGAGCGAGCAGCGCATCACGGTCCATCCGGGCCCTCAGTCCTATCACGCGCAAGACGGCGCCACCATCGCCATCGGCTCCGGCGTTGTTCAATCCATCACGGACGATCACGGCCAGCCGCTCTCCAGCTACGAGCTCGAGCCGCTGCTCATCACCGGTCTGAGCGACGACGCCAACCGCACCAAACGCCGCCTGCTGACTTACGATGAAATTCCGCCAAACATTGTGCAGGCTGTGCTGGCTATTGAAGACCGCCGCTTCTTCGAGCACAGCGGAGTCAACTATTTCAGCATGATGAGCTGGGCCTGGCACGACATCGTCGGCGACCGCAAACACCGCGGCGGCGCATCCACGCTGACCATGCAGTTGGCCAAGCTGCTCTTTCTCTCAGACAACGGCACAATCAAATACAAGCTCATTCAGATCATGGTTGCCTTTCACCTCGAACACCGCTTCACCAAGAAAGAGATCTTCGAGATGTACGCCAACCAGATCAACCTCGGCCAGCGCGGCAGCTTCTCCATCGACGGCTTTGGCGAGGCCGCGCAGGCCTACTTCGGCAAGGATGTTCACCAGCTCGACCTGGCACAGTGCGCCATGCTGGGCGGCATCATTCAACGGCCCAACTACTTCAATCCCTTTCGTCACGCCGACCGTACGATCGAACGACGCAACCTGGTTCTCGATTCGATGGTGGAGACGGGCGCAATTACTAAAGACCAGGCTGAGCGCGCCAAGGCTGAGCCGCTGCGTCTCTCCGAAGCGAGCGTGGACGCCAGCGAGGCGCCTTATTTTGTCGACTTGGTCCATGAACAATTGTTGCAGAAACTTGGCGAGCGCGACTTCAACCGCGAAGGCCTGCGCATCTATACCTCGCTCGATCCGGACCTGCAGCGCGCGGCAACCGCGGCCGTTGAGTCCACCGTTCACGTTGTCGATGAACGCGTAGACAAGCTGCACAAGAACCACAAGCCAGGCGAGAGCTATGTTTATCCCCAAGTGGCTTTGGTCGCTCTCAATCCCCACACCGGCCAGGTGCTGGCTCTGGTCGGTGGACGCAGCTATGGAACCTCGCAGTTGAACCACGCAGTCTCCAAGCGTCCCACCGGTTCCATCTTCAAGCCTTTCGTGTATGCGACGGCTTTCAACACTTCGCTTGAAGGCGCGACGCTTTCAGGCCAGACGAAGCCGTTCAGCGAGGTCACCATGCTCAGCGATGAGCAAACGACTTACGACACTGGCGGGCAGGAGTACACGCCGCGCAACTTTGAAGGCGAGTATCACGAGCAGGTAACGGCGCGCTACGCGCTGCAGAAGTCGCTCAACAACGCGACCATCGGCTTGGCTGCACTGGTCGGATTCGATCGTGTGGCGGCGTTGGCACGCGAAGCAGGCGTGAAGGCCGCGCGTGGAACGCCGTCGGTCGCCATCGGATCATACGACGCAACGCCGCTCGACATGGCCGGCGCGTACACCATCTTCGCTAACAACGGCCTTCATCTCGATCCATGGATGCTGGCCAGCGTGCGCAACTCCACCGGCGACATCATCACCGACTACACACCCACGTCCAAGCAAATCCTGGACCCGCGCGTGGCCTTCCTCACCACCGACATGCTGGAAAACGTAATCAATCACGGCACCGGAGCAGCCACGCGCGCGCGCGGCTTTACCGCGCCTGCCGCGGGCAAGACCGGAACCGATCACGACGCCTGGTTCGCCGGCTACACCTCCAACCTGCTCTGCATCGTGTGGGTCGGAAACGACGACTACACCGACATTAAAATTCAGGGTGCGGATGCAGCGGCTCCAATTTGGGCGGAGTTCATGAAGAAGGCAGTGCTGCTGCCGCAGTACTCCGACACCCACTACTTTGCAGCGCCACAGGGCGTCGAGATCGTCAAGATCGACAAGGCAACAAACCTGCTGAGCGACGCGTCCTGCCCGGACGGTGCTGACATCGCCTTCCTCGACGGCACCGCGCCCACCGATACGTGCGACCACCCGCCCGATCATCGCAACATCCTGCAAAAGATATTTGGTCTGGGTAAGCCGGCGAACTGATGCTCTGATTTAGCCGTCTACAGCCGACCCGTCCGGCATAGGCTGGCACTGCTGGCACCAGAACGTCACGCGCGCATCAGGCCCCTGAATGCGGCGTCGAATGCGCTCTCCACACTGGCGGCACGCTTCTCCGGCGCGGCCATAGACCCACAAACTCGCGCTGGGGTCTGCCTCACGCGTTGTGCGCCGTTTCCGTCCGCCATAGGTCACGATTGCATCGCCCGAATCTTCGAGAACATTGGCTTTCACGAGCTTTCGCGACGTTGCAATCAGGGCAGCAACCTTCTCCGCACCCAATGCGGAGACCTTGCAAAACGGGCTTGTCGAAGTTACAAAACAAATCTCCGACTTGAACACATTGCCCACACCCGCAATCACTTCCTGGTGCAGCAGTACATCGCCGATTTCTTCGTCGCTACACTTCAACAGTCGCGTCGAAACCTCCGTCGCATCGAAATCTCGACTCAGCACATCGATGGCCCTGGGGGGAATTCTCAATGCGCGCTCCAGTTCATGCGGCCTCAGCATTTTCGCTACCGGCACGCGGAATCCTACCATCACGTAGTCCGTGTTTTCGAGCACGATGCGCATGTTTTGCCGAGGCTGCTGCCACCGTTCCCCGTGCCGGTAGATGTGCCAGCTTCCGCTCATGAGCATATGAGTGGCCAGCGTATCCCCACCGGAAAAGCGAATGAGCAACCACTTTCCGCGCGACTCCACCTGATCCACTGTTTGCCCGGCGAGAGGCGTATCGTCGTCGAAGCGCGTGAGCAGCGGGTAGGTCGAGCGAAATACCGTGACCCTTTTGCCGATCAGCGCGCGGCCCAATGCGCGTGCGGTGCGAAAGATGGTATCGCCCTCAGGCACGAGCTACTGGACCTCGCCTTGAATCGGCTCGCGCGCGGCAAGGGCCAGGGGAATGCGCCGCAAATGCATCCCCAGCGGGCCGGGATGAAAGCCTGCGTCCATCAGAAACCGCGCCATAGGATGCGCCGCCACCGGTTGGCCATTGATGGTGGTAATCAGAACGCCCTGGTGGCTTGATCCGCGCAATCGCTCCTGGCCACGCGAACACAGGAAGTGGGCCAGCCCTGACGCAGCTTGCGTGCGCTCCGGTTCCTCGACGGGCAAAAACACGAGCAGGTTTGGATTGCCGCGCCTGAACCACGCCACTAACTGCCCGTTGCGGAAAATCACCTCAGCATAAGCTGCGCGTGTAAGCAAGCGGGGTGCAGTCTCGGCATCTTCCTCCGCAACGGGAAGCTCCGGCCAGCGCAGGACTGAACCATAGGGGTTGGCCGGATCAGTCGCGGCCAACTGCACAAACTCCGGCTTTTCTTCGGGTGGCGCAATGCGCAACTGGCGCAACAAATCCACTGCGGCCGGCAGCGCAAACTGTGTTGCGCCCAGGCCCGCAACAAAGTATCCGCGCCGGATGCGCCCGCTCTCTTCCAGCGCTTTGAGCACGTTATAGACCGCTGAAAAACCGCCCGGCACATTCTCCGCAGCCACTTGTTCACGCAGCAGCACACCGTAACGATTCAGCAGCTGCAGGGCCAGTGCATGACTCGCTTCGGTTGTCGTCGGGCCGAAGTTTCCCTCGGAGGCTAAAGCCCCGCCCATTTTGGGATGGGCAATGTACGGGCTGAAGCCCGTACCCTTCCGAAGCGGTAACAGCGACCAGCGGCCCTGCGCGGTTGGCGGCGTCGTGCGTCGCGAGCGAAACACGACTCCCGTTTGCAATCTACGCGGCACCCGCGCACTCTCCGGTTTGGCGATATACGCTCGAAGCGCATGCAGGGAATCGTTTGTAATGAGCCCGCGCCAAACCAGGCTCCATAGCGCCTCGATTGTTTCGCCCGGATAGCCGCCGCCGAGCGCCTGGTGCAGCGGGTCGAAGAAACTCGCGCCTGTCGATTCGAGCACAGCGATCAATTTCTCTTCGCTTTCTGTGAGCGGCTCAATAAGAGGCCTCTGCTGCGCCAGTAACGGCAGCTTGTCCGCAAGATAAAGTGCGATGCGGCCGTCGCGCTCGCCGATCGGCTCGACGCCAGCCCACGCCACTTCGCCCGCGGCAATCAGCGTATCGAGGCCAGTTGGTGAATACTCCGCAATGCGCGCGGGGAGAATTGCACTCTCAACCAAAGACGCCGGCAGCGGTGCGCCTTGCAAGCTTTCGATTGCGTCCAGCAGTCCATCGAGGTTTGCATGGCCTGTGCGGCGCGGCGTTAGCAGGCCTTGCCAGTGCGTGAGGAAGCGGGCGAGGGTGTGCTGTTCGACAGGCTCAACTTCGCGACGCAGTTTCGCCAGCGATTTGCGCCGAATCAGCCGCAACATCTCCGCATCGCACCACTCGCGATGAAGACCTCCAGGCAAGAATCCACCTTCGAGCACGCGTCCCTCAGCCGCTAATTGCCGCAGCGCATTCTCCACGACCGCGGCATCCAACGCGAAGCGCTCGGCTGCTTCACGCAGCACGAATGGCCCATGGGTGCGCGCGTAACGGCGGACCAGTTCCAGCACTGGATGCGCCACCGGCTCGAGCAATGCACCGGCTAGCCCAGGTGGCAATGGAATCCCCAAACCGTCGCGATAGCGCGCCGCATCTTCGGCCGCGATCAAGCGCCGCTCGCCTGCAATGCGGAGTTCGAGCAGCCGTCGCGAGCGCACCAGTCGATCGACATGTGCGAGCAAATCCTGCGAAACTACGCGCCGCGCCAATTCCTCTCGCGACAGATCCCCAAGCCGCAAACATAAATCGTGTATACCGTCAGCCGAGCGCGCACGATGCGTCTCCGCCAGGCACTGCGCAATCTCCTCCACTTCGGCAATCGCATCCGCATCCAGCAGCTCACGCAGATCGGCTTCGCCGAGCAACTCACGCAACTGGTCTTGATCAATCGTCAATGCCTGTGCGCGGCGTTCGGCCAAGGGCGCATCGCCGTCATAAAGGAAATTCGCCACATAGCTGAACAACAGCGAAGCCGCAAACGGCGAGGGCTTACGCGTCTCCACCACATGCACACGCAACTGCCGCTGCTCAATGGCGCGCAGGGTTTCAATCAATGCAGGCATGTCGAATACGTCGCGGAGGCATTCGCGATAGGCCTCAAGCAGCAGCGGGAATTTGGGATAGCGCGAAGCTACACTCAACAGATCGTAGGAGCGCTTCCGCAACTGCCACAGCGGTGAACGCGCGTCCGCCCTGCGCCGGGGCAGCAGCAGCGCGCGGCCCGCGGCTTCGCGAAAACGGCCGGCAAACAAGGCTGTTGTGCCCAATTGACGCAGGACCAACGCCATCGCCTCGGCAGATTCCACAAGAAACCAATCCGGATCGGGCGGCTCATCGGTGTCGGGAAAGCGCAGGACGAATCCGTCGTCGCCCCACAGCGTTTCCACTTCAGGCCCGCCGGCAGCACGGATGCGAGCGCTCACCGCCATGGCCCACGGAATATGAAGGCGGCTGCCAAACGGAGTGAGCACGCAGACACGCCAGTCGCCAAGCTCATCGCGGCAGCGTTCAATCACTACCGTTCGATCGTCGGGCACGCAGCCGGTGGCGTCTTCCTGATCGGCCAGGAATTTCAACAGATTCTCCGCAGCGCCGGGATCGAGATCGTGTTCGGCAACAAGGCGCGTGAGTGCAGCTACCTTTGGCAGCGCACGCAATTCGCGCACCAGCGCGCCGATGCGGCGGCCAAACTCCAGCGGCCGGCCTGGGCCATCGCCCTTCCAAAACGGCATCTTCCCCGGCTCTCCGGGCGCAGGCGTCACGAGCACGCGGTCGTGTGTAATCTCCACAATGCGCCAGGTCGACGCGCCGAGAATGAATGTCTCGCCGGGATGACTTTCGAAGACCATTTCCTCGTCGAGCTCGCCGACACGCACTGCTTTGCCCTCGCTGTGGGCAAGGAAAACACCGTACAATCCGCGGTCCGGAATTGTTCCTGCATTCAGAATCGCAAGGCGGGCCGCGCCGTCGCGGGCAGTCACCACATTGCGTATGCGATCCCACGTTAGACGCGGGCGCAACTCCGCAAACTCGTCTGAGGGATACCGGCCGCTGAGCAAGTCGAGCACGCCCTCGAACGCCGCGCGGGTTAGACCGCCAAAAGGAGCGGCGTGGCGGACGAGTTCGAACAGCGCATCGACGCTTACTTCGGGCTTCGGTGCTTCATTTTCCGTGCGCGCTGAATCCGACTCGTCAAACCTCAATTCCGCACTCATATTTTTTGCTCGACGTGCAGCCTTGAGCACCTTATGCTTGCGAGGCGGCGCGGCGGCGGACGACGGATGCGCTACGATGGCTACCAATTGCTGCGCCAATACATCCAGGGGATTGCGCGGGAAACGCGTCGCCTCGATGTGCCCTTCATGCATGGCGCGGGTCACTGCGGCGCACGCAACAAGATCCGCGCGGTATTTGGGAAAGAAAATGCCCTCGCTGATCGCGTCCACGTGGTGGCCGGCGCGGCCAATGCGTTGCATTCCGCTGGCCACCGACGGCGGAGCTTCAATCTGGATCACCAGGTCTACCGCTCCCATATCGATGCCCAACTCCAGCGTCGAGGTCGCACACAAGGCGCGAATCTGGCCGGCCTTCAATTGCTCTTCAATGACGGAGCGTTGGGCTGCGGCGAGAGAGCCGTGATGCGCACGGGCAATTGCTTCGCCGGCCAACTCATTCAACGCGCCCGCCAATCGCTCGGCAACCTGGCGGCTGTTTACGAACAGAATGGTCGAATTGCGGGCGCGAATGATTTCCAGCAATCGCGGATGAATCGCATTCCAGATGGAAACGCGTTTGGGCGCTTGCGACGCGGGGCCGCTGGGCAGATATTCCTGGTCGCCCAGGCGGGCCATGTCTTCGACTGGGACCTCGATGCGGAGCTTCAACTGCTTCCGGGCGCTGGCGTTGACGATGGTGACTGAACGATAGCGGAGGGGAGCGGCGTCTGCGGCGTCGGAGGACCAGTCGGCCTGGGTGTCTTGTGCAATCTGCGGTTCGGAGTTTTCGAGGAAAGAGCCCGAAGAGCCTCCCTCAAGGGCTAAAGCCCCGCTATCTAGCTGGCTGCTCTTGGCACGACTGAAGTCGTGCCCTTTCAAAATTGCGCTATTTCTATCCTCGCGATCTCTATCCTGTGAAGTTTCCACGCCTCCTAAAAACCGTGCCACTTCTTCGAGCGGCCGCTGCGTAGCGGAAAGCCCGATGCGCTGAAGCCGCCGCTTGGTCAGGGCTTCCAATCGTTCAAGTGACAGTGCTAAATGCGCGCCACGCTTGGTAGGGACCAGCGCGTGAATCTCGTCGACGATCACCGTATCGACGGTGCGCAGCGCTTCGGATGCCTGCGATGTGAGCAGAAGATAGAGCGACTCCGGCGTGGTGATCAGAATCTCTGCCGGATTGCGCGCAAACCGTGCTCGCTCTCGCTGCGGCGTGTCTCCGGTACGCACGCCGATGGTGGGCTCGCGAAACTCGACGCCCCTGCGCCGCGCCATGTTTGCAATGCCGGCAAGCGGCGACCGCAGGTTGCGCTCTACGTCAACTGCCAGAGCCTTCAGGGGCGACACGTACACAATTCGGCAACCTTCTTTCTGGCCGGCATGGGACGGATGAAGCATGAGGCGGTCAAGGCACCAGAGGAAGGCCGCGAGCGTCTTGCCGGTTCCAGTTGGCGCCAGAATGAGCGCGCTTTCTCCGCGCGCGATCACCGGCCAGCCCGTCCGCTGCGGCGCGGTTGGGGCGTCGAACACAGCGCGGAACCACTCTGCCGTGACTGGATGAAAACAGGCAAAGGGATCTGCCGCCTCAGTCGGAGGGTCCTGGCTGCTCTGGGACGGGTTGAGAGGATCTGGGAACACGGTGTTCTGAAAGGATAGCGCACCCGGCGGCGAAGAGGAAGCGAAAGAAACGAGGCCGGCTGGACAATCGCATTTGAATGTTCGAAGGGCGCAGATAAGGGTGCGGGCGGGGACACCCTCACGACAGCCGGTCCAGAGACCGACGCTACCCTCCAGGTTACTTACGAGGATGTCCTACAGACTCGGATATTGGTTAAATAGTTCATTCATAAAGATTTGGTACTCAGATTGACTGTTTACCATTTAAATAACTGCAAAGGTTACCAAAGATCAGAGGGGGTGGGGGGGCTATGTAGCGGTTTGCTTCCACTTTAAGTGCTGGAAATCGGAGAGTCGTAAAGATAGCGTTGGAAGCGGCTGGACTCGTTCAGGGCGGACATAGAAGTATTGTGCGCGCTTCGGGATAAATGAACTGCAAAATTCAACAAGTTTTCTCCGAAAAAGACTACCGCCGATTTCCTGTCCTCTCTTTCCAATCTGAATTTCGGTACTGGCAGCAATCCCGGCACCGACTACCGCATCCATTCCGCGGCATCGCATCGAGCAGAGCGCTGTTTTGGGGCGACGTTATGTGTCAAACGAAAAAGTGTCACAACCGGGCTGAATCCGTAAATCAATTCTGTTTTTATCAGGAACAAATGGCTCGGTTCCGCATCGAATAAGTTGAGCCCGGCTGGAGCGACCATGCGCGATCATTTGGCCACACTCCTTGACGACTTTCGCAGCTACAGTAGCGAGATCGCCGTGGTTCGCTACGAGGGCAATCGACGCCGCGTAGCCACCTATGGGCAGATCGCGGTGCTCGCCGGCCGTTTTGCAGCGCTGCTGGCCAAGCGCGGCATCGGCTCCGGCGACCGCGTGCTCCTCTGGGCTGAAAACAGCGCGGAATGGATTGCCGCATTTCACGGCTGCCTGCTGCGGGGAGTGCTCGCGGTTCCCCTGGACGCGAACGGCACTGCCGACTTTGCGGCTCGCGTTGCCGCCGATGTGAACCCGGCGTTCGCCGTGGGCGACATTGCGCTCGTGAGCCAGTTGCCTGCGGGAGTTGCTCGAATTGCCTTCGAGGACTGGCTCTCCGCGCTACCGGCTGAAGAAGCAGGGCCGATCCCCGGACTCTCGCGCGACACGCCTCTCGAAATCCTGTTTACCTCCGGCACCACCGGCGATCCCAAGGGCATCGTTCTCACCCACGGTAACGTGCTGGCCAGCGTAGGCCCCATTGAGGAAGCGTCGCAGCGCTATATGCGCTATGAGCGGCTGATCCATCCGCTGCGCATTCTGCATACGCTGCCGCTGAGCCATGTCTTTGGCCAGACGATGGGCCTGTGGGTTCCGTCGATCTACCGCGCCGAGTTGCACTTTGAAAAGCGCCTGGTGGCGCAACGCATCGTTGAAACCATCCGGCGCGAACGCATCTCCGTGCTGGCCGCCGTGCCGCGGGTCCACGCGTTGCTGAAGGCGCATCTCGAGTCCACGCTGCCCGGCCTTCAAGAGCGCGCCGCCGGCCCATTGGGGACTGCGAAAGGCGTAGCGATATGGCTGCGCTGGTGGCGCTTCCGCGACGTGCATCGCGCCTTCGGCCTCAAGTTCTGGGCGTTCATCTCCGGCGGCGGCGCTCTGCCTGGTCCGCTGGAGAAGTTCTGGAATGCGGTTGGCTTTGTGGTGGTGCAGGGCTACGGCATGACCGAAACCACCGCGATCATCACGCTCAACCATCCTTTTCACGTGGCCGAGGGGACGATCGGAAAACCACTTCCCGGCCGCGAGGTGAAGCTGGGCCCTGACGGCGAAGTGCTGGTGCGCGGAGCGTCGGTTTCCCACGCCACGTGGTCGGGCGGCGCACTGCATCCGCGAACCACCGAGTGGCTGGCCACGGGCGATCTGGCCAGAACCGAACCGACAGGAGAGTTGCGCTTCCTGGGACGAAAGAGCGAGGTAATCGTCACCGCGGCGGGTTTCAATCTTCACCCTGAGGACCTGGAGGCGGCAATCGAGCAGGAGCCGGGTGTAGCCGCATGCGCGGTTGTCCCAATGGAAACCGCCGACGGACCTGAGCCGATTGCTGTACTGGCCATGAGAGCGCAGAATGGGCATGCGGCGGCGGCGATTGAGCACGCCAACACGCGGCTGGCTGAGTTTCAACGGCTGCGACGGTGGGTGCTGTGGCCCGAGCCCGACTTGCCCCGGACATCGACCGGCAAAATCCGCCGCAAACTTGTGGCCGTCTGGCTGGCCGGAGTTCAAGCTGCGGCCGGCGGCAATGGCCACAACCACAACGGCCATCGCAACGGTAACGGGAATGGTAAAGGCGCCTTTGGAGCCTCTTCAGATTGGTTGCTTCAGCTGATAGCGCAGATCTCCGGCGAGACTCCTCCCAGCGCCCGGGATGAATTGCTGCTCACGGAGGACTTGCATCTCGACAGCCTGGGGCGTGTGCAACTGGCGGCCGCGCTGGAAGAGCGCCTCGGTATTGCAACCGAAAATGGCCTGTGGGAGCGCGTGCAAACGCTTGGGGATTTGCGCCGGTTGCTCAGTTCGGAACCGGAAGGTGCCGTCCCCGTTGCACAAAAGCCGGGCGCGTCCTTCGATGCGCGAACCGAGGAAGAATCTCCGCGGAGAGCGAGAGACGACGAACCCGCGCCGGTCTTCGCTCCTGAGCCGCCATCGTCCGCGAAATACCTCTATACCCACTGGCCATGGTGGCCGGTGTTTCGATTGCTGCGCGTCGCATTTCTTGAGGCGATAGCACGGCCGCTGGTCTGGCTGCTGAGCAAGCCGAAAGTCGTCGCGTCCGCATTGCTGGACGCAACCGAACCCATGCTGATCGTCGCCAACCATGTGACCAGCTTCGATGGGCCATTTCTCGAGTACGCGCTTCCACCCGCGATTCGCCGGCGGATCGCGGTGGCTATGTCGGGAGAGATGCTGGAGGATTATCGCCACTTCCGCAACGCCGATCGGGACACCGTCAAAGCAAGGTTCTTTCTTCCGGGCCCGCTTTTGTATTTCCTCGTAACCGCGCTCTTCAATGTTTTTCCATTGCCCAAACAGCGCGACTTTCAGCGCAGCTTCGCGCACGCCGGGGAGGCGTTGGACAAGGGAATGCATGTGCTGCTGTTTCCTGAGGGCACGCGTTCGGCAGAAGGTCAACTGGCGCGCTTCCGGCCCGGTATCGGGCTGCTGGTCAAGCAGTCCTCGGCTGCGGTGCTGCCGATGGCCATCCGCGGTCTGGGCGAGTTGAAAACGCGGAAGCGGGGCTGGTTCCGTTCAGGGACGGTCGAAGTGCGTATCGGGGCGCCCATGCGGTTTGCTTCCACTGAGACGGAAGGCAGCATTACCGCGCAGCTGCACGATGCGGTGGAGAAGCTGCTGAATGGAAGCTGCTAGTGTGGTGAGTCTGAAGTTCATCGAAGAACAACCGCAGATTCTTCGACTCACCACCCCCGAACTCCACCCCAAAGAGCATAGACCGCTCTTTGGGGGCCCCGGACCTGAACACTGAAAGACGTTCGGGGCCCCGTTCGCTCAGAATGACAGCCAGTTTTGTGTTGCGTATTTTAGACTCAGGACCCTAGCTTGGCTGTCTTGGCCGGAAGTAGCATGTGCCTCCGGCCAGCAACGCGGTCCAGAGGGACGGGTCGGCGGGTTGCTCGCTCGATCCGAGAAACAGAATCCCATCGGGCGCCAGCACGCGGTGAATGCCGGCCAACAAAACCTTGCGCGTCTCCTGCGAAAAATACAGCATCACGTTGCGCAGAAAGATCACGTCGAATCGATCTTCCGCACGGTTGAAGGGCAGCGTCGGACCGCACAGGTTGGCCTGGCGGAAGTGGCACATCTTCTTCACCTCCGGCTTGACCACCCAGTCTTCGCCAAGGTGATCGAAGTAGCGCACCACGAAGCGCGCCGGCAACCCACGGTTCATTTCGATGCGGTGATAGCATCCGGCCTGGGCACGTTCCACTACCTCCGCGGAGAGGTCGGTGCCTTCGATGCGCAGGCTCCAGCCGGTGAGCAAGGGAAAGTGTTCGTGCATCATCATCCCCACGCTGTAGGCTTCCTGCCCGGTAGAGCAGGCTGCGCTCCAGAAGCGCAGCGATCGCACATGCCGCCGCGTTTCAATCAATTTGGGAAGCAGTTCCGCGCGCAGCAGTTCAAAGGGACGGCTGTCGCGAAAGAAGCTGGTCTCGTTGATGGTCATCGCTTCGGCAATGGACCGCTCCAGCACAGGATTTCTTCTCAGCTTGAGGTGCCTCACCAGTTCTTCCAGGTGAGTCATTCCCTGGTTGCGCAGCAGTTTTGTGAGGCGCGTCTCAAACAGATAATCGCGCGAGGGATCAAGCACGTTTTGTGAGAGCCCGAAAACCAGTTGACGAAGATAGCCGTAGTCCACGCTCTGCGAGGTTTGCATGACTAGACCACCGATTCCCGAAGCTCTCGGGCTTCGCTGTGCGTCCGGCTCACAAGCCGAAGGATTTCAGGTGCAAGGTCGTTGAGAGGGAGCACCTTGTGCGCCAGTCCAGCGTTGGTCACCGAGCCCGGCATGCCCCAGACTGTACTGCTTGCCTGGTCCTGTGCCAGCACCGCGCCACCATGGTCGCGAATCGCGCGGCAACCGATCGTTCCATCGGAACCCATACCCGTCAGCACCAACGCCAGCGCGCCAGATCCATACACCGCCGCCACTGTGCGAAACAGCACATCCGCGGCGGGACGGCAGTGGTTTTCGAGAGGACCCTGCGTCAGGTGCAACGTGGGTGGAAGGCCGTTGCGCGCGGCCGCCAATACTTCCAGGTGCCAGTTTCCCCGCGCAATCAGGATTGTTCCAGCACGCACCGGATCGCCCTCCGCTGCTTCTCGCACGCGCAGTTTGCAGCGGGTGTCCAACCGTTCGGCAAACAGCCGGGTAAAGAGTTCAGGCATGTGCTGAACAATGAGCACCGGCAGCGGGAAGTTTCCCGGAAACGCGGGAAGAAGCACGTCCAGCGCAGCGGGGCCGCCGGTGGAAACGCCGATCGCCAACAGCGTCGGGGTGGACGATATGGGCTGTGGCCGCGGCAGGGCCGGCATGGGCAGAAACAGCGGCGCTCGCGGCAATCCTGGAATAACCGGCTGCGGCTGGCCTTGACCGGGGGCGAGGGCCGGCCTCTGGTACGGACCCTGGTATTGGCCCTGATATTGGTCTGTCAGGGCATGAATCTTCGGCGCCAGATCCTGGCCCAACGCGCGGATCGCGTCTTCCCGGTTCGCCTGTCCCGAGGGCTTGGCCACATAGTCCGATGCGCCGCCGGCCAATGCCTCAAGGGTCACCTTGGCGCCGCGTTGGGTAAGCGAACTGCACATGATCACCGGCATCTTGTGTCCCCGTCTCCGCAACTCACGCAGGGTTACCAACCCATCCATCACCGGCATCTCCACGTCCAGGAGAATCAGATCGGGGCGCAACACTCCGATGCTGCTCAGTGCCGACACCCCATCCACCGCGGTCCCGGCCACTTCCAGGTCCGCATCCGCGGTCACTACCGAGCGCAACAGACTCCGCATCACTGCCGAGTCGTCCACAATCAGAATTCGGGTTCGGCGGCTCCGCGCCATCGCTCAGGCCTCCACAAATCCGAGCATGGCCAACTTCTCGCTCAGGGCTTCGTCGTCGAAGGGCTTCATCAGGTACTCATCCGCTCCCGCATCCAGAGCGCGCAAAATGAAATCGTTCTCCGCCTCGGTGGTCACCATCATCACTTTCATCTCGCCGAATCCCTCTGCGCGAAGCTGTTTCAACATCTCCAGCCCATCCATCACGGGCATGTTCCAGTCCACCAGGGCCAGTTCGAAAGGCACACCGGCGTGGATATGGTCGAGACCGGCCTGGCCATCGCCGGCCTCCTTGCACTCGATGCCCCGCTCCTCCAGCATCCCGCGCAGAACTCCTCTGACAAACCGGGAGTCATCGACGATCAGTGCTCGCATGATTACCTCCAGACAAAAGTGGACTCAGCCCTGCTCGATTCAGGCTGCCTGGGCCGCAGGGTGCCGCGCCGGGTCGGTTCGAACCCGGTCAAGCAGGACTGGGTCCAACCGAACCGGATCGAGCCGTTCGGGATCGAGCATGATCAGCAGGCTGTCCTTCAGCTTGTACGCGCCGGCAAACAACGCTCTTCGACGCTCATCCAGAATGGAGGGATTCGGTTCATAGTCGACCGACGAAACCGTCAGCACCTCGCCAACCGAGTCCACCAGGAGCCCGAAACATCCTCCCGAGCTTTCCAGGACCAGAATGTCCTGCGGCCCATCTTTGGGCGGCAATTCAAGCAAATGGCGCAGGCTTACCGTGGTCAGCACGTCGCCGCGGTAGTGAACCAGCCCGCCCACGAATTTGGGAGCCAGGGGAACCGGCTGCGGCCGCGCTCCGCCCACGATTTCCAGAATGTGCGAGATTGGCACTCCGAACAGAGTGGTACCCAGCCGGACAGAACACATCTCAATCAGCGTCACCGCTGCTTTTTCTTTCGGACGAAAACCCGCAACCGCAATGCTCATCGCGCCGCCTCCACCATTCCGTTGGTCGATTGTCCCCACTCGCCATTCGCACTCTCTTCAACCGGCAGCGGGGGCACGCCACCCAGATCCACGACTCCGGTTACGCGATTCTTCAGCAGCGTTACGCCGCCGGCGCGCGTTCTGGTGCCGGCCTCGAACAGGTCTCCGCCCGCCGCCACATCCAGCACATGCGAAACCGCAATGCCCACCTGCCGGTTGCCCTCGCGGCAGACCACCACGACGATCTGCCTTTCGGAGCCATCCTGCGCATCGGGAGCGCCCTGTGCGCCGGCCAGCACACCGCCTGTATCCTCTACCGGGAGCAGTTGCCCCTCGAAGTTCAGCACCGGCCGGTAGCCGATGTACTCGATCCGCGAAACCTTGACCTGTTCAATCCGCAGCACGTCGGCCAACGGCACCGCGGCTTGCCGCTCGGCAACCTCTACCAGCAGATACTCCAGGCTTTTGGCTCCTTCGGTTCCCGTCTCCGCTTCGGCTCCACGCCCCGCCTGTTCCTCGCTGCTCATGGTGACACCGGCCTTCAACGCGATCGATCCGGGGTCCAGAATCAGCGCCAGGTCCGCGTTGCCCAACACGGTTGCTCCCGAGTACAAGCCAATGCTCTTGAGCACCGCCGACAGGGGCTTCACGACAATCTCTTCCGGATCGGCGAGCCCGTCCACCACCAATCCAAACTGGCGGCCGTCGGCGTTCAAGACGGCAATAAAGTTGTCGCGCTCTGTCGACCTCTTGTGTTCCTGTTCCGGCATGAGCAGCCGGTCGAGAAACACCAGCGGCAAGAGCTTTCCGCGCAACCGATAGAGCGGCGCGCCCTCCATCCACTCGATCGCAGTTGCGGCCTGTTCCGGCGGCACGTGAACCAACTCCGACAGCGCCCCCTGCGGCAGCGCGAAGCTCTGCTGCACGCTATGCACAATGAGGGCCGGAATGATCGCCAGCGTCAGCGGAATCCGCAACCGGAGAGTCGTCCCCTTGCCGGCGCGCGAGTCGATCTCCACTTTGCCGCCGATCTTCTCCACGTTGGTGCGGACCACATCCATCCCCACCCCGCGCCCGCTCACGTTGGTGACCGCGGCAGCAGTTGAGAAGCCGGGCAGAAACACCAGTTGCAACAGCTCGCGCTCGGCCAGATACGCGGCTCGTTCCGCTGTGATGAGCCCCTTTTCGATTGCTTTCTGCCGCACCTTTTCCACGCCAATTCCGGCTCCGTCGTCGGAGACCTCGATCACCACGTGGCTTCCCTCTTGAACGGCGCGCAGACGCAGTGTTCCTTCGGGGTCCTTGCCCGCCGCCAGGCGCACATCCGGCGGCTCGATGCCGTGATCGAGCGAGTTCCTCACCGCGTGCGTCAACGGGTCCTTGATAGCCTCCAGAAGACTCTTGTCCAGTTCTGTCTCCTGGCCTTCCATCTGCAACCGCACTTTGCGGCCCAGCGACTGCGAGAGGTCGCGCACAATCCGCGGCATCTTCGAGAAGATGTTCGATACCGGCTGCATGCGCGCCTTCATCACGCTCTCGCGCAGGTCCGCAGTCACCATATCGAGCCGCCGCGTAAGCAGGGTCAGATTAGGATCGTTCGCGGTGGCCTGCAACACCTGGTTGCGCGTGAGCACAAGCTCGCCCACCAGGTTCATCATCCGGTTCAGCAGCGTCACGTCCACGCGCAGCGTGCTTTCCGCCGCCGTCCCGGCAACCTGCACGCGCGCCTTGGCGCCCTCGCCATCCGCATCGGCGAGAACCTTCTCTTGAGGCGGCTTCGACGCTGGAGCCACAGCTTGAACAGGCGCGGCTGGAGGAACCACTCCGGGGGAAGCGTGTTCCGCAAGGTGTTCTTGGAACGGTTTCCGCAATACCTGATGCTGCTCTTGAGCAAGTTCCGCGGCCACCTTCGCGGGCACATGCGCTGGGACCTGCAACTCTTCCAGGCGTTCAATCAGAACCGCATCCTCGCCATCGCCTTCGGTGCTTTCCACCTCAATGGATTTCAGAATCGAACGCAGGCCGTCCAGCAATTGCAACAGCCCTGTCGTCGTCGGCCTATCCGCGGTCACCTTGCCCTCGCGCAAAAGGCCCAGCAGGTTTTCGCCGGCATGCGCCAGCTTCTCCAGGCGCTTGAAGCCAAGAAAACCGGTGGTCCCCTTGATCGTGTGCACCGAACGGAAGATATCGCCGATGAGGCCCGCATCTTCCGGGCGCTCCTCCAGTTCGGTCAAGCACCGCTCCATGCGGTCGAGACCTTCCTGGCTCTCGATAAGGAATTCCCTCGTCAATTCATCCAATGCCATCGCGCCTACTCATCCGCCCGCCCAGACTCAAGACCTCAATGCGGCGAGCACTCACGATGTTTATCGGAGGGAAGGGGCGCAACTTGAGAAACCGAAGAGTTAAAACAGATTCCATGGCCAAATCTGCGCGTTGGATGCCCTCAATCACGGCCGTTCGCAGCGGAGAAAGACCCGGAAACCTCCAATTCCGCCCCGCAATCCATTCCCGGTTGTACAGCACCCATAGCAATGCTTTAGCCTCAAACTTCATGCCACACCCAAACACAAATCTCGACCCCGCGCTCGAAGACCTCCTCGCACAGGCCCGTCAGGCTGCCCTCAATTCGTACTCGCCGTATTCCGGTTTCCGTGTGGGCGCGGCGCTACGGCTCACCAACGGCGCAATCGTGACGGGAACCAACGTGGAGAACGTCAGCTACGGCCTCACCATCTGCGCCGAGCGGTCCGCGCTGGTCACCGCTGTTTCCCAATTCGGCCCCGACATCCGCATAGACGCCGTCGCCGTCGCCAACCTCAACGATGCCGCCAGCCCACCCTGCGGAGCCTGTCGACAGATGCTCTCCGAGTTCATCCTGCCCGATGCGCCGGTGCTGTTCCCCGCCGCCGATGGCCCACGCACTCTGCCCTTCTCCACAATTTTTCCGCTCGCCTTCGAGATGAAACTTAAATAAGGAACCGATCCCACGCCATGCAGCCAGAGAACATACCCGACCACAGTCCACTCCACGTCATCGACCTGATCCGCAAAAAGCGCGACGGCGGCTCGTTGGACCCGCGCGAAATCGCCTTCCTTGTTTCCGGCGCGGCCGCAGCCTCCATCCCGCTCGAACAGCTTTCCGCCTGGCTCATGGCGGCCTGGATTCGCGGTCTATCGCTCGACGAAACTCGCGCGCTCACCCTCGCCATGCGCGACTCCGGAGAGAAGTTCGACCCTACGCGGCTGGGAAAAACCGCCGTCGACAAGCATTCCACCGGCGGTGTCGGAGACAAGACCAGCTTTCTGGTCGCTCCCATCGCAGCGGCCTGCGGACTTGCGGTTCCCATGATCAGCGGCCGCGCCCTGGGCCACACCGGCGGGACCCTCGACAAACTTGAATCGATCCCCGGTTACCGCACCGCCCTGTCCCTCGAAGAATTCGAGACAGTCCTTGCCCATTGCGGAGCCTCGATCGTCAGTCAGACTCCGAAACTGGTTCCCGCCGACAGGGTGCTTTACGCGCTCCGCGATCGCACTGCCACCGTTGAAAGCCCGGGCCTCATCTGCGCTTCCATATTGAGTAAAAAGCTTGCCGCCGGCCTCGATGCCCTGGTCCTCGACGTAAAGACCGGTTCCGGCGCATTCCTGCGCAAGCGCGAAGATGCGGAGTATCTTGCCGCCTTGATGGTGGCCACAGTCGAAGCCGCAGGAACACGCACCGTCGCCCTGCTCACAGACATGGGCCAACCGCTCGGCCGCGCCGCCGGCAACTGGATCGAACTGGTCGAGTCAGTCGAACTGCTTCGCAACCAGCGCCCGACAGAGAGCGAAGATCTGCGCGAACTGTCGCTGATTCTGGCGGGCTGGATGATTCATCTTGGCGGCAAGGCAGAATCCCCGCAGATTGGCCGTCAGCTTGCCGAGGCCGCCCTCGAGGACGGCTCTGCGCTCGCCATTTTCTTCAAGATGATCGAAGCGCAGGGCGGCGACACCGGTGTTTTTTCTCAAGCAACAGCTTTCCATAAACCCGGCGCAACGCAGTCGATCGACGCGTGGGAAACCGGCTACATCGCCGAAATGGATACGACAAAAATCGGTTGGGCCGTTCAGCGCACGGGGGCAGGCCGCGAGAAAGCCGGAGAGCCGGTCGATCCTCATGCAGGCATTCTCTTCCACGCGCGCCGCGGCGCATACGTCGAAGCCGGCCAGCCCATCGCCACCCTCTATGCGACCACGCAGGCGATGATGGCTGAGCCGATCGAACTTCTCAGGCAGGCAATTGTCATCGCCAAAGACGCACCCGAGCCGGCGCCGCTCATTGCCCGCATCTTCACACGCGAAAATGCTGAATCCCATCTGCGCGATAATGTAAGGTAATCGAAGAACAGCCTCTAGCTTCTAGCTCCCAGCTTTGAATTCGCAGACGACAATGTTCGCCACGAAGACCCGAACATCTGGACGCTGCAAGCACAAGCTGAAAGCTAAGAGCTAGCAGCTAGAAGCTGCTTTTCAAGGAGCAACCTTGGATCGATTCACCGGAATACTGGGAATTCTTGCCGTGCTGCTGGCGGCCTGGCTGGGTTCGACAAATCGCAAGCGCATTCGCTGGCGCACTGTCGCCTGGGGCCTCGGCCTGCAAGTTACATTCGCCTTCCTTGTTCTCCGCTTCGACTACGGCCAGCGCGCCATGACCTGGGCCGGCGGCGTGGTCAACAACATGCTCTCCGCTACCTTCGCCGGGACCCGCGTGCTTTTCGGCCAGCTTGGGTTGCCCAACTCCGGCGCATTCGGCAACCTGCTTCCAGCCAACTCCGGCTCCATCTTCGCCTTTCAGGTGCTGCCCACCATCATCTTCATTTCCGCCTTTTTCGCCGTCCTCTATCACATCGGACTCATGCAGATCGTCATCCGCGGCATGGCCTGGGTCATGCTCAAAACCATGCGCATCTCGGGTGCTGAAAGCATGAACGTGGCGGCCTCCATCTTCATGGGCCAGACCGAGGCTCCGCTCACAATACGTCCGTTTTTGTCGAAGGCCACGCGCAGCGAATTGATGGTGATCATGACCAGCGGCATGGCCCACGTCTCGGGCGGCATCATGGCCATGTACATCTCGCAAGGCGTCGAGGCGCGCCATCTGCTCTCCGCCGTCATCATGACTTCGCCGGGCACCATCCTTATCGCCAAGATGCTCGTCCCCGAGGTCGGCATCCCTGCCACCGAAGGCCGCGTCGTCATCCCCAAAGACGAACAGCACAAGGATGAAAACCTCATCGGCGCCATCGCCCGCGGCACAATCGACGGCGGCAAACTGGCCATGAATGTGGCGATCATGCTCATCAGCTTCCTGGCGCTGGTGGCCCTGCTCGACAGCCTGCTGCTGTGGACGCACGGCCTCGCTTACATGCATTGGGTTCCCGGCTCGCTTGGGCAGATTCTCGGCTATGTATTCGCGCCGGTTGCGTGGCTGATCGGTGTGCCCTGGCACGATTGCCTGGCCATCGGCAACCTTCTCGGCACACGCATGGCCCTGAATGAAGTTATCGCTTACATCGCGCTAGGCGCGCAGAAAGCGACGCTGGCTCCGCGCTCCTTTACCATCGCCACATTTGCCCTGTGCGGCTTCGCCAACCTGGGCTCCATCGGCATGCAGATTGGCGGCATTGGCGCATTAGTGCCCGAGCGCCGCAATGACTTGGCGAAGTTAGGTGTCCGAGCCATGTTAGCTGGAACCATGGCTAACTTGATCAGCGCCTCGATTGCTGGAATGTTTCTGGGGTGATGGATTCGTGCTATCCCCGTTCTCAAAATCGAGACCGGGGGCACCCACATTGTTTACGGACAACCGACAACTGATAACTCTTTTCCGCTACTTCGCTGTAACACTCCAATCGAAACTCAATCCGTTGATCAAGCCTTCCAGTTTCTCTGTCGCGGCCTGTTTCTGCTGCTCCAGATCTGCGGTCTGCTTCCGCGTGGCCTGTAACTGATCTTCGGCCCGGTTCAGCTCATCCACAAACCGCTTAGCCGCATCGTTGCCCTTCAGCGCCGTCAGATTCTCGCGATCCCGGGCCTCATCGGCTGCTGCCGTCTCTTCCGTCTTCTTTGCGTCGGCAATCTTCGCCTCCAAATCCGCAAGCGCGGTCTCCGCATCGATGACTGGCTTCAGCTTGTCCATCGCATCGGGAACCCGCTTCACCAAGTCGAGCAGGTACACCTCTTGGCCGGCGTTCGAATTCAAGGTCACCGTCGTCGACTGCGGCCCGCGCTCGCGCACTTCAAACTTGGCCGTCGAGTGCGCAGCAACCGGAACTTTGAAGCGATACAGGTTTGGCGAAGTCTCCTCCGCCTTCAATCCATCGTCCAGCGTCCAACCGTTGTTTCTCCGCGCATGCTCCAGCAGAACCACGCGATCCACATCCGCCGAGTTAGTAGCCGAGTAGGTTTCGGAGACAACATTCATGTGCGTTTCCACAATCACGCCCTTCGCAATCCTCACATGATGCAATGTCTGTTTCGTATCCCGGGCAGTAACCTTGACCCGTACCGCCTGGTCCGTCGCATAACTCAGCAAGCGCTTTTCGCCGGGATGAATCGGGTCCAGCAGCCCTTCGCCGGCAAACTCCCCGCTCTCAAAGATCGAGAAGCTACCAGAGTCCAGAGTCAGTTTCGAAGTATTTTCCAGCCATACTGCACGCAGCGGCGTCGGCTCACTCTCGCTCCACAGCGTTACGTGGTCCGCTGGAAGATCCTGCTGCAAAATTGGAACCATTGCCGACTCATTCTTATGAATCGTCACCGGTGCGGTCAACGCATATTCGAAGAAGTCGTCGAAAGCGTTGGTGGACACGTCGCCCTCTGCGATTGCATCGGAAGCACGGTAGACACCGCCACCCATGGCCCCGCCCGAGCCAGCTCCGTATCCGTATCCGCTTCCAGTGCCGATTCCACCGCCAGAACCGCTCCCCGTGCCTTCCATCCCAGCGACCCCAAACGAAGAAGCCCTCCCGTGCAGTGCCATCTGCGCCTGTGGTCTGGCCACTGCCATCGGAGGCGGCGCTGCCATGACCTTCGGCGCCGTAAGTTGGTCGTTCATTATCTCCGCCGCCTCATGCGTCTGCGGCGTAGTCTCCACCAGCGTGGCAATCGGAATCTCCGGTCTCCGCGAATACAACGGCTGGCTCAGCGGCTGGATAAAGCTCTGCGGCGCACCCGCCACCAGCGATAGCTGCACATTATCCCAGTCCGCACCCACCGTGTTATCCACCACCGCCCAACCCTGCATCGTAGCCTTCCCGGTCGCTTCACGCGGAAAGACGATGCGATAAGTTGATTTCCAGACCGGGACCTCGCTGATGTAACTCACGCGTAACTCGCGCTGACCCTGTCCAATGGAGTTCAGCGTCAGGTGCCGTAGGCCGGTGGAGTGCGTCGTGCTCAGCAGTTCGAGGTAGCGGTCGAGTTGTCCCTGCAGGTTTGCCTCCAGCGGCCGCACGCTCAATGCAGGGGTCACTTCAATTACACGAACCGCCCCCGAACCAGCCACCAGCGTCAGATAAAACCGGTCGACCGTAGCATCGCCAGTTCCCGACTTCTCCGTGCGCGACTCAATGGACATGAGCCTGCCGGTAATTGTGCCACCCGGCCCGCCCAGCACTTCAACGCGCTGACCGCGCAGCGCCTGAAACAGCTCGGTTGAAGTGGGATCGTCGCTCATCCCCAGCGAAAGCGTCTTCAACTGCTCCGCCAGCGGAGTGGTCGAGTTGTAATTCACCCCGGCAATACGTCCGCCGCCCTCATCCAACACAGTGAGCGATTGCAGCACGTCATTCAACTGCGGAGAAGTGAAATCAATGGTCACGCGCTGGTTGCCGCTCACAGTCCCCGCGTGCTCAAAGTAGCCCACGCCGTTCTTGTAAAGAACTACTTTGTGGACGGGCAGGTCCTTGATCGCCGCGGGTGTGGAAGGCGCAGGAATCGATGGCCCGGAGGCCTTTGCGGCCTCCTTGGACTGAGCTGCAAGGGTGAGCGTGAACGCAAAAAAGATGAAGGCAACAAGAGTTCGGCGCATGGGTTCTCCTCGGACTTACCAATGGGAATGCTATTCCCTTGGACCCCGGCGCGGCGAAAATGGTTCCCCGATTGACGCAAAATCGCCGCGGTCCTCAGTGATTGAACGAGGACCGGGCAGAATCTTGCAGGAAGGCCAGTTGTTTTTTCAAGGGGCGACGGGGAGGGGTTTGACGGTTTTCATGCTCCATCCGAAACCGAGAGCTTCTTCAACTGCGCAAGGTGATTCAGATCGTGGCCGGCCATCGTCTCTACAATGGTGAGGAAGGTCATTGTGCCACGCTCGGGATGCGTGACCCGCCGCTCCGCCGCTTCTGGCAGCGCCAGCCCGATCAGCCGCAGATTCCAGCCGCGCAGCGCAGCAAATACCTCCAGCGCCTGCTTGGCTGGAACACCAATATAAGTCGCCGCCCACTTATCCTGATCGAAGGGCTGGATCACCGGCGCGTCTTCGGCCAGTGTCTGCCGCAGTCGAAACGCGAATACCAGCTCGCAGTCCGCCAGGTGCGCAATGATTTCTGCCGGGCTCCATTTCCCCGGCGCCGGCGCAGTATTCTCGTTCCCCGGACCAATAGCCAAAATCAGCCGTCCAATCTCACCCGGCGTGGCTGCCAGAATCGTATCCAGCGCCCGCCCATCCAAGAATTTGTCATAAGGATTCAAATCACTCATCGCACCAACCTCCTAACTTTTCGCTATCAGTTGCTAACCAATTTCCGCACAAGTACTACTGCGACGGAAATATTCCCTCAGGGGCTAAATACTACAGTTGTATTTGTCTTTGGGGGCGCTCGTCCGGGCCTGAAGGCCGCGGATTTTGGCCCATTTTCAGGGGGTTACCCCCCCCTGCTCCCTCCGCAAGAACTATCTGCAACTGTAGTATAAACAGGCTGCGGAAAAAGGCCTGATTTCAGACGAGCTTCCCCAAGGACATCGCTCAGCGGCTAAAGCCGATATTGATTCTATGCCACTTACGGCACGACTAAAGTCGTGCCCTTTCAAAGCGGCGAGTTTTTCCGCAGCCTGTAAAGCCCAGGCTCTTTTTGACTCCTGCGGCACGGCTGAAGCCGTGCCCTTTCAAAGCCGGTGAAACCATTGCGGTGAGAGTCGTGCCCTTTCAAAACATCTACTTGTTCAGAGGTTCCTTAAGCGTTCACCTGTTCACTGACAACTGATCACTGACAACTGTTCTACAGGTACTGATCCACCATCCGCATCCAGGTGGGCCAGTCGTGCGAGTTATAGGAGTCCCACACAAACAACTTATGCGGAATCCCCTTGGCGTTCATGATTCCGTCGAGCCTCTGGTTCTGGCCCAGGCATTGGTCGTCCCAGCCTGTGGCCAGAACATAACTGCTACGCCTGTAGCGCTCAAGAAACCAGTTATCGCCCAGGTTGGGCAAATAGTCCAGCGGCTGATTGAAGTAGCAGTCCTGGTCGTAGTAGCCGTGAAGGAAATTGCGCAGATCGAATGCGCCGCTCATCGACAAAAATCCCGTGAAGACATCCGGATGCTTGAGAGCCACATTTACGGCGTGAAATCCGCCGAAGCTGCACCCCAATGACACCAAATGCGCATCCTGATTTTTCAATCGCACCAGCGGCACCACTTCGTGGATCAGGTATTCGTCGTACTGCACCTGGCGGGCAATGCGCCAGCGCGGCGGCACGGCCTTGTTGTACCAGCTCTCCATGTCCACCGAGTCAACGCAGTAAATCTGCACCTGCCCCGCGTCGATCTTCCCCGCCAGCGCCCCGATCAGTCCCCGGTCTTCAAACTCGTAGAATTTTCCGCCCGACGTAGGGAAAACTACCACCGGCAGCCCCGCATGGCCAAAGACCAGCAGTTCCATATCCCGGCCCAACCGGCTTGAATACCACTTGTGATACTCGCGATTCATGCTCTTGCCTCCGCAGCGCCCGACGAATGCCCACTGTTCACCGTTCACTGTTCACTGATTTTGGAGAACCGGCGATTTCTTGATACTGTAACAGCCTGGGTTGCTGTTTTTTCTGGCTGCCCGGCTTCCCCGAGCCGATATAAGAGACTGATATGTCATAGAGGGCCGGAAACTTTGAATCTGGAGCACACTCACTCGGACGACACTCCCTGGGCGCACCCGCCCAAAGGCCTGCTTGCCTCTGGCCAGGCAACGCCCCATCCCCGCCTCCGTCTGCATCCGGGATTTCCCAGCCATTATCTACCGGACAAGCGTGACCTCATTGTCTATGTGCCCCCGGGCTACGACCAGCAACCCGACCGCACCTATCCGGTTCTCTATCTTCAAGACGGGCAAAACCTCTTCGACCCGCGCACTTCGTTCATTCCCGGCCGCGCCTGGGAGGTTCGCGAGCACGCCGATGCCGCCATCCGCGCCGGCGAAGTGGAGCCGCTGATTATTGTCGGCATTTACAACACGGGCGACCGCCGGCTGGCTGAATACACCCACGAGCACGACCGGCAGATGGGCGGCGGCGAGGCAGCGCAATATGGCCTTACGTTGACGCGCGAAATTCTCCCCTGGATCGCTACGCAATACCGCGTCCGCACCGACCGCGACTCGACCGGCCTGGGCGGATCGTCGCTCGGAGGCCTAGTCTCGCTCTACCTGGGACTGCGGTATGCGACGTGGTTTGGCAAGCTGGCGGTGCTTTCCCCCAGCGTCTGGTGGAATCACAAGAGCATTCTCGGCTACGTTAACGAGCATGCCCCAACCATCTGGGACAGGCCGCGTGTGTGGCTCGATGTGGGCGACAAAGAAGGCAAGCGCACGGTGCAGGAAGTGGAGATACTCAACCGGCGGCTGAAGGCGAATCATTGGCGGCCGGGAGAGACGCTGCATTTTGAGAAGGCACACGGGGGAACGCACGATGAGTCGAGTTGGGCGCGGCGGGTGCGGCCTATGCTGAAGTTCTTGTTCCCGGCAGGGTAGGCAGACCCCTGCAGATCCTTGTAATGCTGAGGCCTGACCGAAACCGTGCTTCAATTCGTTTCTAATGAACCGCACCCGCGGGCTCAGTCGCAAACTCACCGGAGCCATCTGTCTTCAAGTCCGGCAGGTCTTTCCCGGCCGGCGTAACGTCATCATGACTTTCGAGTTTGTCCACCAGTTTTGCAGCCGTTGTCGCCAAAATGTTATGCCCCCGCGTCGTCGGATGCAGATCGTCCCAAAAAAGGTAAGTATCAGGGTCGACTGGAACACCCTGAGAACTGGCAGTCACGTTCACAAGGGAGTATTTTGACGGCGACGCGACAATCTTGTTGAACAGCGAAAAGACATCAAGCTGCGCCAATTCGAGGTGCTTGCCGTGATTGAAATCCCGAATGACCGTGATCGCCAGGCTAAGGATCTCGTTGTAAAGGGCACTCGCCTGGGTCGCGGGAACCGACGTTGTGGGAGAGCCGTTCAGCCGTGGAACCAATCCCAACGGAGGCAGGTTGGGGATGATGAACCGTGTGGCTCCAGCATCAATAAGGGTTTGAATGTTGATCGCCTGATTAATGCCCGCGTCAATAATGTCGCTCTCCGAGGTGGCTTGGAGAAGGTCGTTGGCGCCGCCCCAGACGACGAAAAGAGTCTTGCCGGTGATTTTGGGTTTGGTCGCGAGGTAGTCGGAGATCTGCTGGCCGATGTTCTCCACGTTTACCGAGTAGGCATTAGAGGGGCCGAAGGCGAAGATACCAGTGCCTTTTCCGGTGGTCGCGAAGCCGTAGGCGTAGTCGGTTCCGCCGTCCAGCGAATCCTTGACCGCGGGCTTCGAAGGCAAGCTGGCGGCGTATTGCTCAATCCACACACCGAAATATTTTTCGGCGGCGGGCAAGGTGTCCGCCCCGTCGGTGAAGCGGCCATCCGTGTAGTCCGCATCCGGCCCTGGAACGCGAAAACCATATTTGGCTTGGGTAAGGTGCGCCACATTGCCAGTGTCGGAAAGCGAATCGCCGAAGACGACGACGGCGTCGATCTTCGAGGTGTGGTCGGAGTGTTGGGCAACCCCTGCAATCGCGCTGAAGGCGAATAGGAGCACGGAGAAGAGGCGAAGAACAGCGCGCAACCTGTTTGCGGGTGTTCCGATTGACTGGGTGGATGTTAGGGGTTGGCTCGGAAGAGCGCTGGTGGAGGCAGGGACAAGGTTGCGGAAGTGAATTACTCGCATGGGGGACCTCTCATTTGGGGAATTGGAGGGACACGGCCCTGATTTGTGTCATTTGCGGAAACGCATGAATCAGAGAGATTCGTGCAAGGTCCAGCTCATGATTGACGCAGTTTACTCTTCGAAGATAATTCTGTGAACATTTTTCCGTGAAGCGATAGAAATCGGCCACTACGACTTTTTTGGGACCTGGGTAGATGTTCGGGAGCGAGAGTGGTCTGAGGGCGAACACATCGCGTGCGGCCTATGCTGAAGTTTTTGTTTCCGGTAGAGTAGCGGCGGAGGGAGCAGGGGCCTTCAGGCCCCAAAATGACGCACCTCAATTCAAGGCCTTCAGGCCCGGAGCCTCTGCATTCGTGAACGGCATCTAGGGTTCGTCAGGTTGAGATCCTAAAGCTTGCCGATTTCAGCAAGTGCCAACGCCTTCGAGAGAGCCTTGAGGACCTTCTGCCGTTTTGGCTCTTCCAGCAGGTACATTGGTAGACGCTCAAACCATCGCTCAACCTCCCATCCCCGCTGGGTCCTCCAATCCTCCCCGATGTCCACCGCAATCTTCTTAGCTGCGACCCGACTGCTTGGATGTATCTTTTGCTCGTACTACCGAATGCACTCTTGCAATTGCTGAATGCTCCCAAATCTGAATGTGAAGGAAGCGACCTTGACCACAATTACGCCGCGCGGAAGCAGACTTTTTGTGCGGGCAAGATATGGAAGCGGCTCTTTCGAGATTCGTGCCATTGAAAGTTCCTTCGACCACCTAGGTCAAGTGAATTTCCAATCTAATGATGCCACAAGTTCTTCTACACTCCAGGATGCTTCGGCTCATTAAACTTGCCCCAATCCCCATTTTCGGCGATACTTAGGTGTTGAGTCTTGTGTGGCCGGGCGCACATGTCTGGCCGTTTATTTGGACGAGCGTGCCTCTGGATCGCCGCCGCCGGCCGGAAAAGCCCCCTAAGATCAACAGAGCACTGGATTTTGAAAGGAACCGTATCGCCGTGGTGATGATTCGTTTGGCGCGTTTCGGCGCCCGCAAGCAGCCCTACTACCGCATTGTGGCCATCGAGAAGGATCGCGCCCGCAATGGCCGCTCCATCGAGGTTGTCGGCACCTATAACCCTCGCACCAACCCCGCCACCGTGGACCTGAAGTACGACCGCATTGCCTATTGGCGCAGCGTTGGCGCGCAGTTCTCTGACATCGTGGAGAAGCTGGTCGCCAAGAACCCCGCCAAGCCAGTTGAGGCCCCGCTCACGCCCGCGTCTCCGGTCAAGGCCGCTGTTGAAGTCCCCGCAGCCGCCGTAGTTGAAGCCCCCGCGGCAGCTGTTGCCGAGGCCCCAGTCGAATCCGAAGCCGCCGTCCAGGCCTGATTCGCTCCCGGTTCTCAAAGGCATTCCCAAGTGACAATTATGCGTGTGTGAGCCGGTTCCCTCCGGCCCCCACACATTCGCTTGCGGCGGCCGGTGCATGCTGATACTATTCTGCGCACCGATTCAAGTCGCTAATATCAGGACCCCTACGGTAAGGTCAGAGGCAAGAGCATGACCCAATTTGATGCAGTAGCGCCAAATTCAGTCGCCGAACTGGTCCGCGAAATCGCCCAGGCGCTGGTCGATGAGCCATCAGCGGTCGAAGTTGAATCCGTAAGCCGGGACGAAAGCACCATCCTCAAGCTCCGCGTCGCGCCGCAGGACGTGGGCAAGGTTATCGGCAAGCAGGGCCGCACCGCTCGCTCGGTACGTACGATTCTCGGCGCGGTCAGCATGAAGCTCCATCGCCGCTATACGCTCGATATCCTGGAAGAAGACGAATAGCCGCATGGCTATTCCTGAGCCATCCGGCCGATCCCCGGAGGCGGCGATGACTGAGTCTGGACAAGGGGAACTAGCCGGACAATCTGAACAGCCAGCCCAATGGGTCTGGCTGGCGCGCATCCGCCGGCCCCAGGGGCGCAAAGGCGAAGTCTTCGCCGACATTCTCACCGATTTCCCTGAAAAATTCTCCGAACGCCGCCGGTTATGGCTTGTAGCTAACCCCGATTCGCCGCGCGCTAGAACCAGTCCGTCCCCGCGTGAAGTCGAGTTGGTTGGCCATTGGCTGCATAAGGGCGGCATCGTGCTGCATTTCGGTATCTCCAACTCCATCTCCGACGCGGAAACCCTCGCCGGCCTGATCGTCGCAATTCCGCTCACCGGCCGAGCCGCACTGGCTGACGACGAAATCTATATTGGCGACCTGATCGGCTGCACGCTGTTTGACGTCGGCAGCCAGACGCCTGTATCCGTCGGCGTAATCGAAGACGTCGATCGCACCGCCGGACCCGTGTCGCTGCTCATCGTGAATGCCGCTGGCTCCGAAGACGAGATTCTCGTCCCGTTCGCAAAGAACTACCTGCGCTCCATCGATCTTCCAGGAAAGCGCGTAGAAATGGCCCTCCCTGCAGGCCTGATAGACCTGAACGCACCGAGCAAGCCCTGA
>Ga0302275_10000359_pt1 | contig 51301 bp, 46 predicted proteins | sample III_Bog_N2_2_FD_200229 | JGI IMG/M metagenome (GOLD analysis project Ga0302275, IMG submission 200229) | Peat permafrost microbial communities from Stordalen Mire near Abisko, Sweden - III_Bog_N2_2 | ecosystem: Environmental > Terrestrial > Soil > Wetlands > Peat | place: Sweden: Abisko... | reverse complement strand
CCAAGAGATCCCAGGCGTAGCAGAGAAGGTAGTAGATATTTTGGATCGGGATTGCGGTCATGTCACAGGCTCTGCAATTCCTTGATCCAGTGGTCGGACTTCTTCGGGTTGTCGAACCAGTACTCGCGAAGGAGGGGAACCGCCTGAATCGCCTCCTCGTTATGCGAGATCGACCGCAACTGCCGTTCAAGCTCTCCAAGTGACGATGCCATTTTTAGAACCTGGGCCTCGGGATCGCAGCATTCTCCAGATTGAATCCGTCCGAAGCCTGCGAATCAATCTCTTCCTGGGTCAGTTGAAACGCGTCATGCCCGTCGCGCGTCGGCAAAACGGGAGACCCGGCAAACAAGGCGGCCGAATGGATCAGCAGTTCGACATGTTCCTGATCGGGATGCTTGGCGACAACTTTGGCTGCCTGGATAATGACGTTCAGTCCCTGCTGAAGACGACGCACATCCGTAGCCAGTCCGACGAGATGCTGGAAATCGGCGTCGCGCAGAACACGGTAAGTGACACCCTTGCCGACGAGCGTACCAACGCCATGCTCGGGGATCTCCTCAAGCGTGGTATTTCCCCCTTTGCGGAACTTCTCAAACGAGCTCCAGGTCGGTCCCGGAACAAGGGCCAGGGCGGAAGGGCGGGCAAGCGTGGTGGACATGGTGAAACCTCCATAAGAAGAATAGCACAATTCCAACGATATTCCAACGAATTCGTTGTGACGCCGTTGTCCAATTTTGGTGCCGAGCTCGTGGGAGAGTAGAAACCCGAAGGTCATCTTCAGCGAGTTTCCCCGTTGAGCCGACGTTGCCGGCATCTGTCCTCCAACCCAAATCCAAATACCAATGCCTTGAACTTATTTACATTTACTTAGCACTTTTCAACCCAACAAGCCATACCGTATAACTCATTGGTAATAAGCTACATGTTCCACTCATAACCCAAAGGAAGGCAGTTCAGATCCAGCCCACGATTGGAAACGATCACGCATCCGTTACCTTGAGCAGCCGGCGCGAGATGCACTCTTTCAGGGGCATGGCTTCCTCGCATCCACGATCCGTAGCAGATGGTTTGCGAACATGATGACCTCAATGGCCTCTTGAGGGTCGGAGAAATCTACGTCACGATGCGATAGCGGGTTCTTGTATGAGCCGATGGCACCGGCAAAGAGTGCCATGCGCGCGTCCTTTTCTCCGCCATCGGCGGAGGAATCGGTCAACTGCCCCGTCGCCGGGTGGAAAGCGGTGCGCATTAGAGGAACACCAAGAACGCTGTTGGGCAATGCGGCCGCTTCCCGCACAGCAACTTCGACAGTTTTCATGGCCTGCAATACCGCTATGTCATAGTCTCCGCGCAGGAATGCAGCCCAGACCTTATCCGCGATTCGGGGATGCAAGCTGTCTTTTGGCAGCATGCGGCTTACCCGGAACGCAGCGAATTCAGTTTCATCCTGGAACTTCACTGCGCGGCGACCGAGTAGGTAGGAGTCAGTGCCGCCGTGCGTTCCCGAGGGAGGCGGAGATGACCTCATCAAGTACGACAACGATTTCGAGAACTCTGTTCAGTATGCCTACGACCAGGCTCTCGATGTAAGACAACGAATCAGTAACAACGAAGAAACGATCTTTTACGACGAAAAGGGTCGCGAATCCTTCAGACTGCGCCGGTCTGAGATTCGCCGTTTTCTTATCGTCTGCATCGCGATTACACCACGCGGTGAATTCGGTACTGACCTTTCCTATCTCCTGCAGAAGCCGGACGACGAGCCCTATCCGGTCTCGATCAGTCTGTTCGACTTCGGCACGATAGCCAAGTACTTAAACACACCAGACCAGTTTCTCGGCTATTTGTTAGCGCGAGAGCCGCTTCACGGCAGCGTGATGACCGGGGACGAGCTTAACTTTGCTGGGTATTTCCTGAAGTACGGGGATCTTAATCTCCCTGAAGGGATGCTCGTCGACGATTCGCACTCTTCCGTGTTCGATCGCAAATGGTACGCCGAGAAAGGCATCCAGGTGGACGAACCCGTTGGCGGCCCAGTAATCACCTCCATCGAACGCAAGGGAGATACCGGTGGGAACCTTTCGGAGACCACGTTCGTGGCTGGCGGATCGGACAATTCTCTGTTTGTGGCCATTGCAATCGCCATTGTTCACCTCATTCATAGATCGTCGGGGATTTAATCTTGCCGCGGCCTCTGGAATAGGAGCATCATGCGCTCGCCATTCCGACCTCTTTTAAGCCTCCATCGAATTGAGAGGCTCGTCCAATACTTCCTGTCTATGCCGCCATACCTTCCATCTATGGAGAAATCTGACAATGGCTGAGTCAAGGGAACTAAAAAGTGCCTTATTGACTAAAGAGGTGCTTTCTGTGGAAGCTGGCATTGAGATCGACTTCCGCACGATTGATTCAATTTGTGCCTTGGAACGTGGCAATTGGCGCACACCAACGTCGATGCCGGAGTGCTCGGCGCCACCTATGACGCCGACCTGACCGGCAAGACTGCGGGCCCGCTCTACTTCCACCTCTCCGACTGGCTTGGCACCCGGCGCCAGCAGACCGACTACGCCGGCAATGCACCGGGGTGCGTATCGGTCCATCCGGTTATACCCTGAGGGGCGAACTGCCTTCAAGGCCGCGCACAAGCCGAAGAAGTGAGCTACAATCAGGCAGTCGCTCACAGCGCCTCCTCATCGGGAGGCGTTCCTGTTTCTGCTGAAAGTGCTTAAGGATTGCTAAACCCAGGGCAAACTTAACGGGGTTTATAACCTTCGAGAGCGGTTTTGCTAAATGATTCTATTCAACTTAATGATTCCATTGGTACTTAATGCGAAGATAGTAGACGCATGAGCGTGTTGACCTCAGAAGCCGTAGTCTTGCGCACCTGGCCCCTGCATGAGGCGGACCTGATCGTGAGCTTTTTCACGCGCGACTACGGACGCGTGAAGGGCGTTGCCAAGTCGGCGCTCAGAAGCCGCAAGCGGTTTGGCGGAGCATTGGAACCGATGACGGTGGCGCGGGCCTGGTTTGCCGAGAAGCCCGGGCAGGAACTGGTCCGGCTGGATCAACTGGAGATTGTGAGCTCGCCACTTTCCGCCCCCGTCGACCATGTGCGCATGGCTGTGCTCAGTTTTTTTGCCGAGGTGCTGGACGATGCCTTGCCCGAGCACGATCCGCAGGAGACGGTTTTCCGGCTGCTGCTGGCAGTGCTGGAGCAGACAACGGTGGAACAGCCGTGGATGCCTCTGACCTATTTTTCGCTGTGGATGACGCGTCTGATGGGTTTGCTGCCGGACCTTAGCCATTGCACCGCGTGCGGCGAGGCGCTGACGGCCGGCGAAGCCAGCTTCAACACGCTGGGGGACGGGCTGTTCTGTGCGGTCCATCGGAATGGCAATGCAAGCAGCCTTTCCGCGGATTCGTTGCAACTGGCGCAAAGAATGCTGCGGGCGCCGGCATCGGTCTTTGCCGCAGAGCCTTGGCCGCGGCGGCGCGCGCAGGATCTGCGGCGGTTCACCCTCCAGGCTCTGGAGCGGCATCTAGAACGTAAACTGCGCACGGCGGAAGTGCTGGTGCGCCTCTGACAGCCACACCCGGAACAAAGCCCGGTGCATTGGAGACTACTTCTCCGAGGCTGATAAAATCGACCCTAGTTCCATTAAGGTCCCGACGAGAGAGAGCTATCCGTGCCTTCATCCACAATTGAACCATCCACGCCATTGTCCCAGAGCAAACCGGCGGCGCTGACCTTCCAGGAGTTGTTGTTCCGCTTGCAGGGATTTTGGGCGGCGCGCGGCTGTGTGTTGCAGCAGCCTTACGACGTTGAAGTTGGTGCAGGCACCATGGCGCCGGAGACGTTTTTGCGCGTGCAGGGGCCCAAGCCGTATCGCGTTGGATACGCGCAACCCTCGCGGCGCCCCGCGGATGGGCGCTACGGCGAGAACCCCAACCGGCTGTTCCGGCATACGCAGTTTCAGCTCATCCTCAAGCCCCCGCCGGTGAACGTGCAGGAGTTGTATCTTGAGTCGCTGGAAGCGATCGGGATCGACCTGACCAAGCACGATATCAAATTTGAAGAGGACAACTGGGAAGGCCCGACTGTGGGCGCGTGGGGTGTGGGCTGGCAGGTGCAGTTCGACGGCCAGGAGATTACTCAGTTCACTTACTTTCAGCAATGCGGCGGTTTGGACCTCGATCCCATCTGCGCCGAGCTGACGTATGGCCTGGAGCGCATTACGCAGGTGGTGCAGGAACTGGACTCGATCTACGACATTGTGTGGGCACGCGATCCGGAGACCGGTGCGGAAGTGACTTATGGCGATGTCCGGCACACCGAGGAATTGCAATACTCGGTGTATAACTTCGAGAGCGCCGACGTGGATAAGTTATGGAAGCATTTCAATCTGTATGAGGAGGAGGCGCAGGCGCTGCTGATCCAGGGCAATGCGCTCTTCGCAAAAGAGGGCGCGACGGCGGCGGAGAAGCACCGCTTCCCGCTGTTGCCCACTTATGAATTGGCGCTGAAATGCTCCCACCTGTTCAACCTCCTTGACGCGCGCGGAGCCATCAGCGTCACGGAGCGTGTGGGCATGATCGGGCGTATCCGCGCGCTGGCCGTGGGTGCGGCGAAGATCTACGCGCGGCAGCAGGTGAGCTAGCTCTTAGCTGTCAGCTATCAGCTTTCAGCTTTTCGTGTCCGGAATCGAAGTATCGGCCTGTCGCGATGAAGAAATAGCTGAAAGCTGAGAGCTGAAAGCTAAAGACTAGGTCCTGAACTTGAAGGTAGAAAGAAACCAGGTTATGGCTGATTTTCTGTTGGAAATAGGACTGGATGAGATACCGGCCCGCATGATTGCCGGGGCTGAGGCCGAGTTAGGCAAGCGCGTTAGCGACTTACTCACGCGTGAGCGGCTGTTGGGCGCGAACGGCAATGTTACCACCTATTCGACACCGCGCCGGCTGGCTGTGGTGGTGGAAGATGTTTTGCCCAGCCAGGCCGATACCGAAGAGAAGCTGACCGGCCCGTCGTGGAAGATCGCCTTCAAAGACGGTGTGCCCACTGCGGCGGCCGAGGCTTTTGCGAAGAAGGCCGGCGTGTCTGTTGCGGATCTCGAGAAAGTTACCAACGCCAAAGGCGAATATGTTGGAGCGACCGTGAAGCGGCTGGGACGCGCGGCTTCAGAATTGCTGGCGGCGGAACTGCCGAAGGAAGTGCTCGCGCTTTATTGGGCCAAGAACATGTATTGGCGCGCGGGCAAGCCGGAGCGGTTTGTGAGACCGGTGCGGTGGGCGGTTGCGCTGCTGGATAGCGCGGTGGTTCCGGTGGAGATTGCGGGGATCACCGCTGGCAATGCAAGCCGCGGCCATCGCGTGCTGCATGGCTATGCGCCGGTCGTTATTGATTCGCCGAAGAGTTACGTTGAGGCACTCCGCGCGGCTTTTGTGAAGGTGGACGTAGCCGAGCGCAGGCATTTCATTCGCAAGGCGCTGGACAAGGCGACGCGCACGGTCGAGGGTGCGCGCTGGCGCGAGGACGAGCCGTTGATCGAGACCGTTGTGCACCTCACCGAGTGGCCAACGGTGGTGATCGGCGGATTCGAAGCCGAGTACCTGAAGCTGCCCGAAGAAGTGTTGGTCACGGTGATGCGGGACCACCAGAAAAACTTCGCGGTGGAGAGCGGGGACGGGAAACTGGCTCCGCATTTTCTGGCGGTGCTCAACATTGAAGTCGACGACGAAGGGCGCGCAAACATTGTGCGCGGCAACGAGCGTGTGCTGCGGGCACGATTCAAGGATGCGCAATTCTTCTGGGACTTCGACCAGAGAATTCCGCTGGTCGAGCGCGTGGAGAGCCTGAAGAATGTGACTTTCCAGAAAGAGCTGGGGAGTTATTACTGGAAGACTCAAGAGAACTTGGTTGTGATCGAGAACCTCGCACTGAAACTCAGTAGCGATTATGGTCGGTCATTCAACATGTATTCAGTAAACACTGCGGCGAAATTAGCCAAAACAGACCTTACCACTGACTTGGTCAAGGAGTTCACTGAATTGCAAGGGGTGATCGGGGGTTTATACGCGAAAGCGCAGGGACTTATCTCGTCAATAGGTGAAGCGATCTATGACCAATACATGCCCTCATCGATGGAAGATTCGATCCCGCGGACCCGTGATGGTCAGCTCTTAGGTCTAGCCGATCGCATACAAACTATAGTCGCTATGTTTGGAATAGGCCTTGCGCCAACGGGTTCTAAAGATCCATTTGCATTGCGCCGCGCTGCGAATGGGATTGTGAAGATTATCGCTGAGTCCGATGAGTTGCCAATGAAATTGAGCGATGTCGTGGCAGCAGCTAGTCCAGTTGGGGCCAATAACGATCTTGTGTTGGCATTTTTACGCGAGCGTCTCAATTTCTATTTGAAGGATTTCCGGCGCTTTTCGTACGATGTCGTGAACGCGGTTCTAGCCGCCGGAGCCGATGACGTGCTCGATGTAGTTGATCGTGCGGAGGCTCTGTCAGCTGCGCGGGAGTCTGCTGATTTCGCGGCGATTTCAGCGGCGTTCAAGCGCATCAAGAATATTCTGCGGCAAGCGGAAGAGAAGGGATTTGCGCTTGGTTCGGCGAAGGACGTGACGCTGTCAGCGGAGGCACAACAGCTCTCCGATGCGGCTGCGGCGCTGGCGCCGGAAGTTGCGAAACTGCGCGAGGAGCGGAACTACAGTCAGGCCCTTGCAGCAATAGCCACGCTGCGGCCGGTGGTGGATGCGTTCTTCGACAAGGTGATGGTTCTCGATCCGGATGAATCCGTGCGCGGGGCGAACCTGGGGCTGATCGCGTCGGTGCTGAGTGGATTCTCTGGAATCGCCGACTTCAGCGAGATTGTTACGTCATAGGGCTGGAGTCCAAGTGCCTGCTTGTTGAGATTTATGGTTTCCCACCTTTGCGACGGAAAGAAATCGCAAAGATGGGGCACGGTGGTTTGTGCGATGAATAGGCATGCCTGTTGAGGTTCGTGGCTTCCCACCCTAGCGGCAAAGACAAAGACGCCGCGAGGATGAGGCACCCAGCACCCAGCTTCTTTCTCAAATTGCGAAGCCTTTGAACCATTGACGGCACTCATGCCAACGGCTGCTTGCGGTGTATGTTGGAAACGTACGCAGGAGGCGGCGGGTGAATCAGGCGGCATGGGGTGCGATGGCGCTTTGGTCGCTGGCTGGAAGTCTGCTCCTTGCTCAACAGGCGGCGCACAAGACACCCAATGCGGCAGCGCCATCGGCTCCGGCGGCTGCGAAAGCTGACACATCTCCGCACACGGTGTTTTTCATTCCTGTCGACAAGGGTGTCAAGCTTGAAGTGCTGGACTGGGGCGGCGTGGGGCGTCCGGTGGTGCTGCTGGCGGGGATTGGCTACGACGCGCATGTTTTCGACACGTTTGCTCCGAAGCTGACGGCGCGCCACCATGTTTACGGCATCACGCGGCGCGGATTTGGGGCTTCAAGCGCGCCTGCGCCAACCAAAGAGAACTACACGGCCGATCGCCTGGGCGACGATGTGCTGGCTGCGATCGGCGCGTTGCGGCTCGACAAGCCGGTGCTCGTTGGCCACGCCAAGGCCGGTCAGGAACTGAGCTCGATTGGCAGCCGTCATGCGGAGAAAGTGTCAGGGCTCATCTATCTTGACGCCGCATATTCTTATGCTTTCTACGATGCCAAGCATGGGGATCTATTGCTGGACGCGATTGATCTGCGGAACAGGCTGGATTTGTATCTCGTGGCCGGAGCGCCCGATCTGAAGGAGTATTTTAACGACCTGCAAGCCAGGCTGCCGCTGTTTGAGCGGGATGTGAAGGATTTCCAGGCGGAGCTGGCTTTGACTCCTCTGCCGCCAAGGACGGTTGCGCCTCCGCCGATCATGGTGGCGCTCGGAGCGGGGGCGCAAAAGTACACGGAGATTCACGCTCCGGCGCTGGCCATCTTTGCCGACCCGCACAATTTTGGGCAACTCTTCGCGGACGATCCCCAGGCGCGGCAGACGCTAATCATGGACGATTTCGCGCGCACTTCGGCGCAGGCGGATGCGTTTCAGGCGGGCGTTCCGGGGTCGCGCGTCGTGCGGCTGGCAAATGCGAGCCACGTGATTTTCGTATCGAACGAGGCGGAGGTGCTGCGGGAGATGAACGATTTTATGGACAAGCTGCCGCAGTGAAGAGGCCGGCGAGACTTGTTGACTCCGAGGTCTCAAAATCGAGACCTCGGGCACCCATGCGTTGTTGGCAGGGCAAATTCTCTCCGCATCTTCGGCTCTCCGCCCGCGTCTACAATCTATAGAGATGTCTGACACGCTTTATCTGAGTTTGTGGTATCCGAACCTGCGGCTGGCGACGCTTGCCGACAAGCTGACGACGGTGCTTGGAGCATTTGCGGCACACGGCGGCGAGGCGCGGGTCTATTCGGCAACAGTGTGGCCGGTGAGCTGGAAAGAGACGCCGATCTTCCAACAGGTTTACGGCCGGCGAAGCAAGAGGGCCGACGGGGTCGATGTTGCGGGCGGGCCGGGAGCCGAGCCCCGCTTGGCCGTTGAAGAGGCGCTTGAGTTGCTGCACGATGACTATGCCTACGAGTTCCAGATTGGCTGGAGTCTGTGGGAGGTCGAGGCCCCATCCGATCGGGAAACGCGCTGGGTGCGTGCGCCGCGGCTGGTGCGGGTTACAGGCTATGGGCCACTGTTCGACGAGGGCGCTTACGAGGCCGATGGGCACATCCGCGTGGACTTCGGCTCGGACTCGCCGTTCTTGGAAGAGGGCGTCGAGCTGGACTCCGTGTCCGCCCGGCATGTGGAAGAAAACGTGCGCCAACTTATTGAGCTCACGGCGGCGGTTGAGAAAGCTTCAGGGGCTACGGCGCGGCTGCTTTGGAGCGAACTGGGCGAGAGCCTGGCGCAGCGGCTCGCGGCACGTTTGGGAGTAGGTAACTGAGCGTGCGATTCACCATTGAACGGTTGCGGACTTTGGTGCTTCTGGCAGGCATTCTGCTGATTGCGTCGCTGGTCGTGTTTCTGGCTCGCGGCAAGCTGAAGAATCCTCTCAACCTGAAGGGGCTGCCGCAAAAGCTGGGGGTCAACATCACTCAGGACGAAAGCGGGTTCACGCTCGATCATTCGATGGGCGGGCATTCGCGCTACAGGGTCCACGCATCGAAGGCGGTAGGTTACAAAGACAACCACGCTATTCTGCGCGATGTCAAGATAGAGCTTTTTGGTGAAGACGGCAGCCAGGTGGACCGCATCGAGGGCGCGGAGTTCGAATACGACAAGAAGAACGACACGGCCACAGCCAAGGGGCCGGTGGAAATCACGTTGATGCGACCTGGTGTGGCTCCGGCGATTGCGCCCAAGTCGGTGACGGACAAGGCCGCGGCCCCCAAAGGCAAAGCCACTCCCATTGCCTCAGCGGCGGAGGCCGCCGAGCGTGGCGAAATCCACGTGAAGACCAGCGGATTGCTCTTCGACACAAAGAGTGGAATCACGACGACCAGCGAGCACGTGGATTTTTCCATGGTGCAGGGAAGCGGCAGCTCCGTGGGCGCTACCTACGACTCGAAGCAGGGCCTCTTGGTGCTGGATCGGGCGGTGGAACTGGACACAATGCGCAGCGGGCAGTCGGTGATCATTCACGCCGAACACGCGGAGTTTGAGCGAGCCGCGCATCTGTGCCGGCTTCATGCCGCCACCGCCGATTACAGGGGCGGGAAAGCGACAGCGGGGGACGCGAAGATTCTGTTTCGCGACGATGGATCGGCAGTACGGCTGGACGCTCTGAACGGCTTCAACCTGGTAACGGCGAATGGTGGACACATTGCCGCGCCGACGGGCTCGATGGACTTCAACGAGCATAACCAGCCTCGCCAGGGACACTTGGAGGGCGGCGTCCAGATGGATTCGACGCGCCAGGCGGAAAATGGCAAAGGGGGGCGGCAGATGCATGGAACCGCGCCGACCGCGACGCTGGCGTTTTCGGAAAAGGGCGAGTTGCGCCACACACACCTGGAGCGCGGCGTGGAGATGCACAGCGAGCAGGTGAGCGAGTCGGCCACCGGTCCGCTGCGCGTGAGCAGGACTTGGAAGTCGCCGCTGGCGGATGTGGACTTCCGCGATAACGGCCGTGGGCAGGCGGAGCCGGCGACGATTCGCGGAGAGCAAGGTGTGGTGGTCACTGGCGAGACGCAGCGCGGCAAGGCAGCGCCGGTGCCTTCAAAACTGGCTGCCGATGAGGTGATGGGCGAGTTTGCGGCTGATTCGGTTTTGTCGGCGATGACCGGAACGGGCCACGCGAGCATTGAGGAGACCAGTGCGACAGGCGCCCGGCAGACGTCGACCGGTGACCGGCTTGAGGCGCACTTTGGCCAGCCAAACGGCAAGACCGGCGTAGCCAGCGGTCAAGGCGGAACGGGCCAGATTCAGTCGGCTGTGCTCGATGGGCATGTGGTACTGATGCAGGAACCAGCGCCAAAGCCCGGTGTGCAGGCCCCAGTTCCGCTGCGGGCCTGGGCCGGTAAAGCCGTCTACGAGGCTGCGGGCGAGTGGCTGCACCTTACGCTGAGCCCGCGCGTTGAAGACGGCAGCATGCAGATGACGGCAGACAAAATCGATGTCTCGCATGAGTCGGGGGACGCGTTTGCTCATGGGAATGTAAAAGCGACGTGGCTCGATGCAGGTTCGGCCAAGGCCGGTCAGCAGGGCGCGCCGGGAAACAGTGGAACTGGCGCAGGCGAGGTCAACGTGGCATTGGGCGGAAAGGGTCCAACGCACGCGGTGGCTTCCGAAGCTCAACTGAGCCACGCAGCAGGCGGGACCAGCAGCCTGGCGACGTTCAGAGGGCACGCGCGGTTATGGCAGGAAGCGAATTCGGTTGCCGGGCCCTTGATTGTGCTCGATCGTCAAAGGCAGACGCTGGTGGCTACGAGCACCGATCCGGCGGAACCGGTGAAGGCAGTGCTGTTGAGCGCGGGCGGGCTGGAGCCGGGCTCTGCCGCGGGCAAAGATGCGGCAGGGAATTCCAAGACACCCTCGGTCATTCGACTGCACGGGGGCGACCTGAAATATTCCGACGCCGAGCGCAAGGCTGTGATGCGCGCCGGTGGGTTGGGGCCGGTTGTGGCAGAGACGGCTACGGCGACGTCGTCGTCTAACGAGGTTGAACTGCTGCTGCTGCCGATAGGCAACCACGCAGGCAAGGACGGCGGCCAGGCCCAGGTTGACCGCATGACGGCCCGTGGCCATGTGGTTGTCACCTCCCAGGGGCGGCGCGGAACCGGCGAGCAGCTTGTGTATACGGGTGAAACCGGGGATTATGTACTGACCGGAACAGCCGCCGTGCCGCCCAGGATGACCGATCCGGCACGTGGCAATGTATCCGGCGCAGCTTTGATCTTCCACGGCCACGATGATAGCGTGAGCATCGAAGGCGGCGGACGCAGGACAACCACGGAGACCACCGCACCGAAATAATGGCGGATATCGAGTTCGTGATCCTTGTAACCCAAACGCTTCGGTTTCTGTGGTAGGCTTACTTCATGCCAACCGTATTGAGGATTGGCGCTTTGCGTGTGGCTGTTTACCCAAATGACCATCGCCCGCCTCATGTTCATGTCATCGGGCGTGGTCACGAAGCAATATTCACTTTGAATGTTCCTCGGGGTTCTGTTGCAATTCGTGAGAATTACGGTTTCTCCGCGCGCGATCTGGTCGGGATTCAAAGTGTGCTTGCGGAGAATTTGTTCGCGCATCTGAGCGTGTGGGAGGGGATTCATGGTACTCGATGAGCAGATTGAACATGCAAACCGGCGCGCGCGTGAGTTTGGGGCCTCGCATCCTCGTGCAGTGGAAGTGCGCTATGACGTGCTTACCGGGCAGATTGTGCTTCAGCTAAGTTCTCGGCTTATTGTGGCGTTTTCGCCGCAGGATGCCGAGGGCCTTGAAGGCGCTACCCCCGCGCAGCTTGAGCAGATCGAGATTTCACCCTCTGGTTTCGGCATTCACTTTCCTAAGCTCGATGCCGATCTTTACCTGCCCGCGCTTCTTGAAGGTTTCCTCGGCACAAAGCGATGGATGGCCGGCAGACTTGGCGCCACGGGCGGCCGATCGACAAGCGCGGCCAAGGCATCGGCTGCGCGGAAGAACGGCAGGGCAGGCGGCAGGCCGCGAAAGGCGGCAACAGCGGCCGTGGCTGGAGGTCGCTGACCATGTTCATTTCGGCGAGATTGGACGGCGGCGAGCGATAATGCACAGGACGAAGGATTCTTGACGAATTGACGGGATGCCAGGCTCGATGGACACATTGATTGCTGAGGGGATCGGCAAGAGCTACAAGGGACGCCAGGTAGTGCGCGGCGTCGATCTGCGCATCTCGCGCGGCGAGGTGGTGGGTCTGCTGGGGCCAAACGGCGCCGGCAAGACGACCAGCTTCTACATGATCGTTGGCCTGGTGGCTCCGGAGACCGGCCGCATCCTGGTCGACGAGACCGATATTTCCCGCGTGCCGATGTATCTGCGCGCGCGGAACTTCGGCATCAGCTATTTGCCGCAGGAGCCGTCGGTGTTCCGCAAGCTGACGGTAGAGGAGAACATCCTCGCCGTGCTGGAGGCTCAGCCGCTGGGCAGCCGCGAGCGCCGCACCAGGACCGAGCGGCTCATTCACCAACTGAACCTGGGGCACGTGCGCACCACGCGGGGCTATGCGCTTTCCGGCGGGGAGCGGCGGCGGGTGGAGATTGCGCGCTGCCTGTGCATCCAGCCCAGCTTCATCCTGCTCGATGAGCCGTTCAGCGGCATCGATCCGATTGCGGTGCTGGAACTGCAGAAGATCATCTTCGACCTGAAGGCCGGCGGGATTGGGGTTCTGATCACCGACCACAACGTGCGCGAGACGCTGAGCGTGACCGATCGGGCGTACATCATCGCAGAGGGTCGAATTATTTTTGCCGGAACACCGCATGAGTTGGGCAACAATCCCGACGTGCGCCGCCTCTATTTAGGAGAGGGATTTTCGCTGGGTTGATTGGAGGGCGCGCGGCGATGCGAGGCGCAGGCGTGCGGTTTGTCAATACCCCATATGGGCCTGGAGGGGCACGAAAGTCGAGGTATCGATTCCCAAAATGTTCGTTGCCCAAAGTGGCACGAAGGGCGCGAATTGGGGTAATTTGACCGTAAACGGTTTTTGCGGGGGACTACACTTGCAGTAAGAACAACCGGGAAAGACGAGCCGATCATGCCGCTGTTGCAACCCAGAATGTCTCTCAAGGTGTCGCAACGCCAGGTCCTCACCCCGGGCCTGATGCAGATGGTCAGTGTGCTTGCGCTCAACAAGCTGGAACTGAAGGAGATGATCGATGCCGAGATGGTGGAGAATCCCGTCCTGGAAGAGATTGACGAGACGGTTCCGATGCTGGATGAGGTGGCCGGCAGGCAGGAGCGCCAGGAGCGGCTGGAGCGGCTTGAACTCCTCGATCGCCCGGATAACGGCGTCGTCGCGGAGCCGGCCGCAGCGCCCAAGGATGCCTTTGAAGAAGTCGATTTCGGATCGTACTTCCAGGACTATCTTGACCCAGGCTATCGCACGCAGCCGGAATACGAAGACAGCGATAAGCCTTCATTCGAACATTTTCTCTCCCAGCCGACGAGCCTCTCCGATCACTTGGCGTGGCAACTGGGAGCTCTGACGCTGGAGCCGCGGTTATACGAGGCGGCTGAATACGTTATCGGAAACCTGGACGGGGACGGCTACCTGGCGGCGAGTGAGGAAGAGCTGGCCGCGGCCCTGCGCCAGACAAGCGAGACCCAAGGCAAGGCGGACAGCGAGGTGCTGGCGCCGGAGGCGGCTCTGGACCTGGTGCGCCGCGCCATTGACCTGGTGCAGCATCTTGACCCCGCCGGAGTGGGCGCGCGCGATCTGCGTGAATGCCTGCTGATCCAGATTTCAGCTCAGCAGCAGGAATTCAGCCACATGTATGGCGGCAAGACGACGGAGCCGGTCTCGATATCGGCCAATGGCGACGACCCGCATCGCAGCTTCCGCGCTGAGGCTGAGGCGCAAATCGATGAGCGCCGCCGCAGCATGGAGGTGGCCGCGCTGATTGTGGACCGCCACTTGCACCTGCTTCAAAAGCGGGACGTCAAGGACCTGGCGCGCGCGGCTCAGGTTACCGCCCTCGAGGCTCACGCCGGAGTCGAGTTTATAAAGACGCTCGATCCGCGGCCCGGACGCCAGTACAACCGCGAGCAGACGCGCCTGATTGAGCCAGATGTCGTGTTTGTGAAGCGGGGCACGGAGTGGGAAGTCGCCATGAACGAGGAAGACCTGCCCAGCCTGCGCCTCAGTTCGCGCTACCGCCGTATGCTGGTGGCCGAGAACACCGACAAAGAGGTCAAGGATTACGTGAAGGAGCGCTTCCGCTCCGCCATGCAGTTGATGCGCAACATAGCCCAGCGCAAGAGCACCATTCTGCGCACCTGCGAAGTGATTGTCCGCCGCCAGAAGGACTTTCTCGATCATGGCGTCGAGTCTCTGCACCCCATGATGATCAAGGAAGTGGCGGAGGAGATCGGCGTTCACCCCTCCACGGTGAGCCGCGCGGTGGCCAACAAATACGCGCACACGCCGCAGGGTGTGATTGAGCTGCGCTTCTTCTTCTCCGAAGGCTCGAACGGGCCTGAAGGCGCCGACACACCGCTGCTGGTGCTGAAGCGCAAGGTGAAAAAACTGATTGAGGAAGAAAATGTCCGCCGTCCGCTCACCGACGACCAGCTAGCCGCGATGCTGAATGCGCAAGGGATTCAGCTCACCCGCCGGACAGTGGCCAAGTACCGCGAAGACCTGGGAATTCCGTCGACCCACCAGCGGCGTCGGCGCGACGGGTGAGGGAACCCGATTGAGGCGTGCGGTTTGGGGATGCAGTCACTCTGTCTTCGCTGTAGGTGCTTTGTTTTTGAAAAGAGGCGAGGACGGGGAACACGCAAGTCCTTTGTTTCGAGGGGTAAGACGGGGTGTTTTCCTCCTAACATCCTTTTTTTCATTGGGATGGGACGAAAAGGGGTGGGGCAAATCGTAGCGGTATTCCGGCTGAAGTTTGGTTCTACCGTGTGGATTCGCATTCTCCGAGCGCAATCGTTCTTCATCTCCCACCACCCAAACCGATTGTGCGCCAATGGAGAGAATTAATCTGCAAACTTGAGGCAAGAGATTTTTGGGGAATAGAGCCATGATCTGGCTGTCCTCTGCACGACCAATCTTACGAAGCCGTTCGCGGCCGAAACGCTAGAGTAAACTGGATTTTCTTCTTCCAACCATCCTCGCGTGAACAAACCGGAGGCAAAAGAGTTGCCGATGATTGAAAACAACCAGGCCAGCCAACCTGAAGGCTCCGCCAACGTAGCCGCCATTGAATGGCTGGGGATTCTCGCCATCGCCGCGGCAATGGCGATACTGCACCTGCTGACCAACGGCCGCTACGGATTTCACCGCGATGAGCTCCAGTTCCTTTCGGATGCACGTCACCTCGACTGGGGCTTTGTAGCCTATCCGCCCTTCACGCCATTCGTTGAACGCATCGGCCTGGAAATCTTCGGGCTCTCGCTCATCGGGCTGCGCCTTTTCTCCGTCATCGCCCAATTCGTCGCCATCGTCGTCACCGGCCTCATGGCGCGCGAACTCGGCGGCCAACGCCTGGCACAGGTCACCGCAGCCCTCGCCGTAGCGCTCTCGCCCTTGCCCATTTTCGAAGGCAGCGAATTTCAGTACACGTCCTTCGACTATCTGTGGTGGGTGCTGATTGCCTACTTCACCATTCGTCTCCTTCGCACGGAAAATCCCCGCTGGTGGCTCGCCATCGGCGCCGCGGTTGGCATGGGCCTGCTGACCAAGTACGCCATCGTCTTCTTCATCGCCGGAATTCTCGCAGGGCTTGTTCTCACGCGCGCGCGCCGATACTTCCTCAGCCCCTGGTTCTGGGCCGGCATTGCCCTCGCTCTCTTGATCCTTCTGCCCAATTTCCTCTGGCTGGAACGCCACCAGTTCATCTCCTACACGTTCTTGCAGCACATCCATGCCCGCGACGTGGGCGAGGGCCGCGCCGACGGCTTCCTGAAGGACCAGTTCCTGGTCTGCGTGAATCTCTTTGCCGCGCCTCTCTGGATTGCCGGCCTGATCGCTTTCCTGCGTCATAGCCGCTACCGGATGCTGGCCTGGATGTACCTGGTCCCCATCGCGATCTTCTTCTTCGCCAAGGGTCGAGGCTACTACACGGCCGGGGCCTACCCCATGCTGCTAGCCATGGGCGCAACCACCAGTGAACGGTGGCTCTCCTCCCTGCCTCGCTGGGGCCGGCGCACCATTGAATCCGTCTTTTTCGCTGGCCTCGCCGCATTCGGCGCATTCATACTCGCCGGTTGGGTTCCTCTTGCCGCTTCCGGCCCGCTCCGCGACTTCGCCCTGAATCACAGCAAAGACCTGCGTGAAGAGATTGGCTGGCAGGAACTGGTCAAGACCGTCGCCGGCATCCGCGATTCTCTGCCCCCCGAACAGCAGGCCAGCTTGGGCATCATCACCGGCAACTACGGCGAAACCGGCGCAATCGAAATGCTCGGCGCCGCCTACCATCTGCCCATTCCCATCAGCACCACCAACTCGGCCTGGCTGCGCGGCTATCCCACACCCCCGCCCACCACGCTGATCCTCATCGGTGTGTCCCGCGAAGACGCGGAAGAGGTATTCACCGGCTGCCGCGTCGCAGGACACAACGGGAACTCCGAAGGCATCGAGAATGAGGAAAGCGAGTATCACCCAGACATTCTTGTCTGCGGCCCACCGCGCCGGCCCTGGCCGAAGATCTGGAACGAACACCAGTCATTCGGCTAATAAAAGGGCCTGGGCCACGCAGCCGAGTCCTGGCCATACAGGAAAACAGCGACGCGATACAGCGTAAAGGAGCCATCGACATTTTGCGGAGGGCAACTGCCCACCGCCGCTTGTCGATAATCGCCGGAGGCCACCTTCTTCGCCAACTCCTGAGGCAGTTGAGTCACATCCGGACTTTGCCAGCGAATCAGAAAGCTGGGTCCGTCAGCCCCTCTGAACCGTCCCGAGGAGGCGCAATAGGCCCTTACCGCACTCGAGTCTCTCACGATGCTCAGCCCCTTGGCACGCAACATGCCCGCATAGGTAGCCTCAACCTGGGCTGGAATCAGGACCTGCACAACGCGCGCGTAATCGGCAACCGCAAAGATAACTCCGCCGTGCGCTACTACCGCAACACCCACGCGATCGATGCCGGGGTTCAGCAGGTTGGCCCGGTGATCGGGGGAGTTCATCCATCCCTGTTGAATTCTCGCCGAATTTGCGCCGACAGCAATGTTCTCCTCGATCAGGCTGAAATGCGCTCCTGCCTGAGCGGCGCGCTCGGTCACATCCGGCTCGCCCCCATATCGGTGGGCAATCGGCCCCTCCTGCGCCATGCGGAAACAATGCCGCAAAGCGCCGGCGGCCAGCGCCGGGTCCCACTTGAGCGTACCGAGTCCGTAGGCGGCGCGAGTCTGGTTAGTCAGTGCAAACAACTGCTCCGCCTCGCTCTGCGCCACTTGCGGCTTGCCATACTCGAATTCTGAAGCGGCCCGCGTCTGGCCCACCAGCACCGATGAAACCAGCGCCAGGCACAAAATCGCCCCCGCTCGCAAGAAGTCCATACCCTCTTAGACACGATTGAGTCCCACGGTGTCGCGGTCTCACTCCTGAAAAGGGAAACTATTCAGCCGAAAAAGCCGCGCCCCTACAAAGAAACAGGGTTGCGATTGAGTTGGATTTTGAATAGTTGGAACGCGAGGACGTGCGGATTATTCGAGTGAATTCAGCGAGTTAGCGTCCGCATCGCGGACATAGCGAGTTAGCGAGTCAGCGGTGGCATTGCTGGGCAAACGTTTCATGCCCCCGCGGGTCGGCAACGCCGGTGGACGACTCAAAGGGCACGGCTTCAGAATTGGGTGATTTCGTAATCCTACCCGGGAGTCTGGGTGCCCCAGAACTGCCTATTTTGAGGAAATATACGTCCGCGAGGCGCCCTGCTCCGGCTTGAGCAGCAACACCGCCACCCGATATACCGTGAAGGTTTGTTCTGCGCTCTGGGAGGGACAACTGCCCACCGCCGCCTCATGGTACTTCCCGGTGGCAATCCGGTCCAGCAACGCCCCAGGAAGGTGCGACAGTTCGGCATCCTGCCAGCGCATGATGAATTCCGGCCGCCGATTGTCGAGCGAAACCGGCAATCCATGGTCCTGAGCGCAGGCCAGGCGCGCCCCGATCGAGTTCCCATGTGCGGAAACTCCGGTCTCTTGCACCAGGTTTGAGACTGTAGCCTCAACCTGTTCCCTGTTCAGCACCTGCACCGACCGCGAGAAGTCTTCGACGGCATAAAGTCTGTTACCGCGCGCCACCACCGCCACGCCCAGACGATTCACCGCGGGATTGAGCAGGTTATCGCGGTGTCCCTGGGAATTCATCCACGCCTGGTGGATTTGACCGGTCTGCTCCCCATCCGCGACATTCTCTTCAAGCAGACTGAAATGCGCCCCCGCTTGTCCTGCCCGCTCGCCCAGGTCCGGCTCACCCGCATATTGGTGGGAAATCGGGCCCTCGGCAGCCATACGCGCGCAATGGTACAGGGCGGCAGACGCCAACGCCGGATCCCACTGCAACGCACTCAATCCGCGGGCATTGCGCACCTGGTTGGCCATCGCAAACAACTGTTCAGCCTTGTTGCGGAGAGCCTGGCTATTCCCAATTTGCACATTCGAGGCCAGATCGGCAGGGGAAGCCGGACTGGACAAAGCTCGTGGCGCGGGAAGAAAGATTGCAGCCACTGCGACGCAGGATAAGAGGGATTTAACTGAAAAAGTCATAGTCACCCAACCTCCTTATCGGCCGTCTGAAGCTGTATTCTTTCACTGTGCTCAACAAAGTAACTTCCACTTTTGGGTTACCTTTGGTAGCCATTCGTGTTACCCGCCAACCCCTGGCCGCCGCCGGTGTGCTGCTGCTTGCCGCCTTTTTTTTCGGCGGCCTCGCAGCTCCCTGGCTGGCCCCGCACCCGCCGGCAAGCATCGATTTACTTCATCGGCTCGAAGGTCCGTCGGCATCACATTGGGCCGGAACAGACGAGTTGGGCCGCGACACGCTCTCACGCTTGCTGTGGGGCGCACGCCTGTCTCTCGCTGTTTCGGTTAGCGTGGTTACCGTCTCCCTGGCGCTCGGCCTCGGCATTGGAGGACTCGCCGGCTACCTGGGCGGCTGGGTCGACACCGCGCTCACCACTTTCGCCATGAACACATTCCTGGCTCTTCCCGGCATACTCCTGGCGATCGCCTTTGCCGCGTTCCTGGGGCCGGGATTCTTCAACCTGGTGCTGGCGCTGGCCATCGGCGGCTGGGCCGGCTATGCCCGCCTGGTGCGCGCCCAGGTGATGGCTGTGCGCGACCGGGAATATGTCGATGCGGCCCGGGCTCTGGGAGCGAGCGGCCTGCGCATCTTTTTCCGCCACATTCTGCCCAACATCGTCCAGCCCATCCTGGTGCAGGCGGCGATCGGGATGGCGGGCGTCATCCTGGCGGAAGCAACGCTCTCGTTTCTTGGGCTGGGCATTCCAGCGCCCGCGCCCAGTTGGGGATCGATGCTCAACGACGCCCGCACCCATCTCTTCGATTCGCCGCACTTGGTGCTCTTCCCCGCCGCAGCCGTAGCAGGCGCTGTGCTGGGTTTTAACTTCCTCGGCGATGCCCTCCGCGACCGCCTCGACCCGCGCACACGGCTGGAACTGGGGCTCTAAAGATGCGAGTCATCCCACAGAGCCCGGGCCAGATGCGCTAAGATTCCTGGTAACTTCAAACAGATGAGAATCGGCGTCATCAGCGACACCCACGGCCTCCTCCGCCCCGAGGTAGCTCCCGCCCTCGCCGGTGTCGACCGCATTCTGCACCTCGGCGACGTAGGCAAAATCTCCATCCTGCGCGAGTTGGAAAAAATCGCCCCCGTCACCGCCATCCGCGGCAACATCGACCACGGAGGCTCCTGTGGCGAACTGCCAGCGACCGAAGTCCTTCTCATCGAAGGCCGCTATATTTACATGCTTCACGACCTGAACACACTGCACCTGGACCCCGCAGCAGCGAAGTTTGCCGTTGTTCTCTACGGACACACGCATGTCCCAATGTTCTACAAGCGCAAGGGCGTTCTGTATTTCAACCCCGGCAGTTGCGGTCCGCGACGCTTTCAGCTACCGGTCACAGCAGGCCTGCTCCATGTCAGCGAAGGCGGCGAGTTCGAACCCGAAATTGTGCAACTCTCTTCTCTTCCTTCCGCTTAGCTGAACGTGGCCCTGTTCCACATGGTGACGAGGAACCACCCTCCCCTTATGCCTTGTTTACACATGCGCTGATTGAATTGCATTCAACGCTTGCTCTTGCATCCGCGGCGAATCCCCGTTCGAGAACTGAGGATGACCCTGAACGCAACATCCTTCACCGCTTCGGTAGCTTTCGCGCTCGCACTGATGACCGCGCCCAACATGAATGCACAAGCACCCGTAGGCGCGCCCCAGCAACCCGCTCCCGACGCCGGCACGTCAACCGATCTGTTTCTTATGCCGGCGTCGGACTTCGACCGGCCGGGCCTGGTGCCCAGGGCAAACCTCAACATCGGCATCGGCCACACCTTTGGGTTCCTCAAGAAGGACCCCATCGGAGACGAATTGACCCTCGCCTACACGTACGAGAACGCCGGGACCCACGGCTTCTTCCACACCAATTTCGGATCGCATACCGAAGCTTTGGGCGTGATGAAGAACTTTGGAATTCCCAAGACCATGGTCGTAACCGGGTACACCTGGATACAGGCCGGACTCAGCAGTTTCACCGGGTATAGCCGAGTCGAGAACCGGTTCTACGACGGCGAGGCGTTGGGCGCCTCGATCCACTTCAACGACCACAACTCCATTTGGGTGCAAGAAACCTACAACAAGATTCCTACGGTGCCCTGGTACACCACCACTGGAATTGGCTACACATGGAGCTTTTGAAACAGAATCCTCGCCGCGCCGGGCTTAATCCCGCATCCGCGGATTCACCCACCGGTAAACCACATCCGTGAGCAGGTTCACCAGCACATACGTCAACCCGATCGACAACAGGCATCCCTGCACCAGCGCATAGTCGCGATTCGAAATCGCGCTCACCGTCAGCCGTCCCAGCCCCGGCCAACTGAAGATCGTCTCCGTCACAATGGCCCCCGCCAGCAGCGCACCAAACTGCAGCCCCACCACCGTAACAATCGGAACCAGCGCATTCGGCAGCGCATGACGGCAGACCACGGCCGTCTCGCTCAGCCCCTTGGCCCGCGCCGTGCGGATGTAGTCCTGCCCTAGCTCTTCCAGCATCGCCGTCCGAATCATGCGGGTCAGAATTGCCGCTAAAGAAGCGCCCATCGCAATCGAAGGCAATACCAGGTAATTCCAGTCGATCGACCGCCCCCCGGCAGCGTTCGCACCAGACACTGGCAGCCAGCCCAACCGAATGGAAAACACCAGAATCAGCACCGGACCGAGGGCGAGGCCGGGCACAGAAAGCCCAAACAGCGAAACCACCGACAGCACCTGGTCAAGCCATCGCCCCCGCCTGACCGCAGCCACAATCCCCGCCGGCAGCGCCAGCGCCAACCCCAGTCCCAACGCCGTCAGCGTCAAGGCCAGCGTGTAAGGGTAGCGCGCCGCAATCAGGTTGCCCACCGTCGAATGCATGCGGATGGAGCTGCCCAGATCCCCGTGCAGCACGCCCATCCAGTAGTGCAGATACTGCGTACCCAGCGGCTGATCAAGCCCATACTGATGCCGCAGCGCGGAGATATCCGCAGGCGTAGCCCCGTCGCCCAGCATCTGCAAGATGGGATCGCCCGGAACCAGGTGGATCAGCAGAAAGACCAGCGAAACCACCAGCCAGACGACAGGAAGCGTGAGAGCGAGGCGCGTGAGAATCTGCTTCATGGGCTCGCTCTCAACGATAAATCAGCTGGCTGGCTGCTTTTGAAAGTCGAACGTGCAGGGCCGGCCGACGATGCCAAGCCCCTGGTCGCGGACTCCCGTGCCCTCAGCCTCTTTGAATTGCGCCTTGACGTCGTAACTGTAGTCTTCGCCTTTCGCGGCAAAAACTCCGCGCGCGTACTTTCTTGAGGCCACAATGCCGCTCGCAGACAGTTTTGCCGTGCCGTCGTCCTTGATCTTGCCTTCGACAAGCAGATATCCAGGTTCTCCCGCCGTTCCGTGCTCTCCACGAAAATTGCTGTCCGTAATGGTGCTCGCGAACTGCCACGAGTAGCCCTCAGTATTCCCTTTTGCCGGGCAACTCATCTTGGTGAGCCATTTCCCGTCGAACCGCTCCCCAGCACGCAACACTCCCGGCAGAACCAGCAGACCAAGAATAATAAGAAGCCGAACCGCTTTACGCATGTCTTTCCTCCATGGACAAGGGATTCTAGCGCAGGATTCGCGGAGTGGTCTGTGACATGCATTGAAATTCATCGCTGGCTGGCGATTGGCACGGCGGATAGTTCAAAGCTAAGGAACCTCTGGAAAAGCCACAGTCTTGAAGGGTACGGCCTTCAGCCCGTGCCCTTCACGCAAAACGAAGTTTCAAGACAGGCTCGTAGAGCAGTTCTCCAGTTCACTTGGCGTGTGCGATTTCGGTGAAGGTGGCTTTTTCTTGAGGAGAAGGCCAATCGGCAGTTGTGGCTTGCCACTATACCAACCGGAGAACCGCTCTAGCGTCCGAATGAATACGTGACCTGGAACATCCCGTTGTCGATGCCGGGGTTCTCCCGTGCCGTGTCGTGATTCGAGATGTGATGAAAGCGATATTCCGCGCGGACCGACCTGGTTTTGGAACGATAAAGCTCGATTCCCGCTCCCAGATCGAATGTGAAGTTGAACGAGCCTGCATCGGCTACCGGAATGGGCTTGACGGAGTACATGTAGCCGCCGTGCCCGATGAAGAAGGGTTGCATCTTATCTCTGGGCAAGAAATTCCATTGAAACCCAACCGGTGAAATCGCTTCGCCGATGTTCCATTGGTGACCGGAGCAGGTCTGGATGAACTCGCCACTGTATGTGATTGTGCCGCCGCTCGGATTCGTGAACGTGTAGCTATACGGGGTTTTGACTACGGCGCAGGATAGAATCTGCCCAACGGGCTCGGGTGGAGTTGTTATCACGATCGGCTGAGTCACGCTGTTCACCTGCTGACCCAGGAGATCGTTTTCCAGCGCGACCGGCAAAATCTCCCCATTGTATTGCCAGTTGACCACCCGGTTGACGAACAGGCGCCGCCCGTAGGAAGCGCCAATATCGAGCAGCTTTCGGTTTTCAGCGCTACCCATCAGAATGTGGCTTGAATCGTTGGAATAAGCGCCGAAGACGGAAAAAGTGTTCTTGCGGGCGAAGAACGGGCTGGTATCGGGAGCCTGCGCTATTGCGGTTATGGTGAAAGACACCAGGGCAAGAATGAGGAGAACAGGAGGAATGGTTAAAATGCTCCGCTTGCATGTAGGTCGAGTTGAAAACAACAAGACACCTCGCTCTCAATGAGGGACTCGGTCGCATTGGAAGGCCTATACTTTTGCTTTGACTTTGCAATCCATTCTAAGGGAGCGATTCAATGTCTTCATCCGCAATTGACTATGCCCGCCGGAACTATCCGCGCTTTCTCGATGAACTGAAGGCCCTGCTGCGTATCCCATCGGTCTCCACTCTGCCCGAGCACGCCGGCGATTGCCACTTTGCCGCCGAAGTGCTGGCCGCCGACCTGTCCAAGATAGGCATGGAAAACGTGCGCCTGATTGAGACCATGGGCCATCCGCTCGTGTACGCCGACTGGCTGCACGCAGCAGGCAAGCCGACCGTGCTGGTTTACGGCCACTACGACGTCCAGCCCCCCGACCCGCTCGACGAGTGGCTTTCGCCGCCCTTTGAGCCCACCGAGCGCAATGGCAATCTCTACGCGCGCGGAGCCGTGGACGACAAGGGCCAGGTGATCGCCCAGATCAAGGCGCTGGAAAGCCTGCTGGCGGCTACCGGCAGGCTGGCGATCAACGTTCGCGTGCTGCTTGAGGGCGAAGAAGAAGTTGGCGGAGAGGGAATTGCCAGCTACGTTGCCTCCAAGCCTCCCCAACTCGATGCGGACTTCGCCCTGGTCTCCGACACTGAACTGTTCGCGCCCGGCCTGCCGACGTTGTGCGTTGGACTCCGTGGAATGATTTATACCGAGCTCGAGGTGCGGGGCGCGAAGACCGATCTGCATTCCGGTATGTACGGCGGCGCCGCTCCCAACCCTTTCTTCGCCCTTGCGCAAATATTAGCCAAGTTGAAGGATGAAAACGGGCACATCCTCATTCCCGGCTTTTACGACGACATCATCCCTCCCAGCCCTGAAGAACTGGCCGCCTGGCAGAGTCTGCCCTTCGATGAAGAAGAGTACCGTGTCAACGAAGTTGGATCGAAGCAACTTGTAGGCGAAGCCGGCTACAGCGTTCTGGAGCGGACCTGGGCGCGCCCCACACTCGAAGTCCATGGCATCCCCGGCGGTTTTACCGGAGCAGGCGCAAAAACTGTGATTCCAGCCAAGGCGCTGGCCAAGGTATCCATGCGGCTGGTCCCCTGCATGACCCCGGCCAAGGCTTTTGAGCTCTACAAGAGCTATGTTGAAAAGCTCGTTCCTCCAGGCGTAGATGTGGACGTGCGCCTCATTCATTCCGGCGACCCCTGCCTGATTCCTGTCGACAACCCGTACATCAAGGCAGCCACGCGCGCCCTGCATGAGGTGTGGGGAAAAGACACGGTATTCATCCGTTCCGGGGGCTCCATTCCCATCGTTGGAGATTTCGCCCGTCACCTCGGCCTGCCCAGCGTGATGATGGGATTCGGCTTGCCGGACGACAATATCCATGCTCCCAATGAAAAGTTCCATCTCAAGAATTTCGCGCTCGGGATTGAGTCGCTGATTCGCTTCCTGGAGGAGGTGGGGCGGTAGAACTGGATGGAATCCCAGGTCTTAAAAGCGAGACCTGGGGCACCCGGTAATCGTCGTATGAATTTGCGCAGGCAAAACGAAAGAAAATCCCCCACATCGCTCCCTTCGGCATCACGGCTTAGATGGATGGGGAGCGAACGCCGGAAGCATCTCCGCAATCAAGAGGCCTTGGCGACCTTACGGTCTTTCGACCTTGGAACCGGATGGATTCGATTCGCCTCGGTGAGAAAGCGGTCTACGGCGGCATCGTCGTTGGGATCGTAAAGGCCGTCGTCGGGGTCACTGGCGTCGTAGGGAACCGGAGCGTCGGCGGCTATCTGCTCTTTGACCCATTTCCAATCACTTAGGTCGCGATTTGGCAGCGGCATAACGTCTCCTTTCCCTTCGGGAGGCATATCGGAACGAGATGAAGCGAACGTTCCCGTTGCGGGTAGTGTATACCAAAGCGAGAACAGCACCCTTCAATTCCACCAGCGCAATGTCCAGAGACCTGGTCTCCGGTCCCGAATTGAGCCGGTAGGTTACCTTCTCCGGGTTTTCGTAGACCAGATGAGCAGCCCAGAAGTCGAGGCGGTGCTTGCGCAGGTTCGCTTCGCGCTTGGCTTCATCCCATTCGTACACGGAGCTATTCTATGCCGATTTACGATTGACTGGATAACGGACGGGCGGGAATCTCGAACCTAGAAAGAAACAGGGTTGCGATTGAGTTCAATTTTGAATAGTTGGAACGCGAGGACGGCGCGAATTGTTCGAGTGAATTCAGCGAGTTAGCGGTGGCATTGCCGGGCAAACGTTTCATCCCCCCGTGGGTCGGCAACGCCGGTGGAGGACTCAACCGGGTTCCCGTTCTGAGGGAGGGTGTCGTGCAACGCAATGCCATAGGCTTCGTTCTCGCCGGAGGCCGCTCCAGCCGCATGGGCATGGACAAGTCGCTCGTTCCACTGAATGGCCGGCCGCTGGCCGCGCTGGCAGTTGAAATCCTGCAAAGTGCGGGCCTGCATGTATCGATAGCCGGAGGCCAGCCAGCTCTGGCATCCCTTGCACCCTTGGTCGAGGACCATCATCCAGGCCTTGGCCCGCTGAGCGGAATTTGTGCCGCGCTGGCCTCAACCTCTGCGCGTTTGGCGGTCTTTCTACCAGTAGACCTGCCTCTCCTGCCGGCTTGCCTGGTCGTATATCTCCTGCACAACGCTCTTGTCGCCGGCAATGCGGTAACCGTCCCATCCATCAACGGATTTGCCCAGACCTTTCCGGCGGTGCTCGACCGTGCGGTCCTGCCGACCCTCGAAAAGGAACTGCAATCCGGCCGCCGCGGCTGTTTCTCCGCTTTCCGCGCAGCCGCCGAAAGCCTCTGCCAACCAATCGGCATTGTCCCCGTCGAGTCCCTCGTTCAATGCGGCCAAATCTCCCATCCGCACGGCCTGCCCGCAACCCGCTGGTTCCTCAATGTGAATACCGCCGAGGATCTTCGCCGCTCCGAAGGTCACTCCCAACCGCTCATCGCGTAAGCTGGTTCTATGGCGACGTCCGATTCTCTCCCCAATCCGGAGTTGTCCGGCACCCTGATTCCCGAGATCGCCGGCCTTCTGCCCGACTCCCTGGGCGAGGGGCTCAACAGCGGGCAATCCGCCGACAGCGCCTCCCGGCCAATGATCTCCTTCAGTCACGTCTCCATGTGGTTCGGCGACCGCAAGGTTCTGGACAACGTAAGCTTCACTGTGAACCGGGGAGAGACGCTCTGCATCCTGGGACGAAGCGGCGTTGGGAAATCCGTGGCCTTGCGCATCCTCATGGGCTTTCTCAAGCCGCAGGTCGGCTCCATCCGTGTGGCGGGCGAGGAGATCAACGCGTTCACCGAAGAGGATATGCGAGCCATTCGCAAGAGGGTCACCATGGTCTTCCAGAACGGCGCCCTATTCGATTCGATGAGTGTCAGGGAGAACGTGGCCTTTGCCTTGCGTGAGCATGGAGGGCTCCTCGAGGACCAGATCAACGAGATTGTCGAGCGCCTTATCAAGATGGTAGGCGCCGAAGACGTGGCCGACGCCTTTCCCGCCAGCCTCTCTACCGGCCGCAAACGCGCCGTGGCCATTGCCCGGGCGCTGGCTGCGCAGCCGGAGGTGGTGCTTTACGACGAGCCAACCACCATGGTCGACCCCATCATTGCCCGCCGCCTCGGAGACCTGATCCAGCGTCTCAAACACCAGCTTGGATTCACCAGCATCGTGGTTACTCACGATATGCGCTTTGCGGAACGGCTCGCCGACCAGGTGCTTTTTCTGGACCAGGGACGAGCCAGCTATTTCGGGCCGCTCAAGGGATTTTTGGAGTCAGACGAGCCACATATTCAGCAGTTTTTAACCTTAGACGAATACAAATTACCTTCGGAATGAGTAGTTGTATTACGTAGTATGCCTCGGTTCGCACGATTTTCCTTGCCAATTCGCGGTAGTCCCGGTCTAAAGTTGAATTCTGGCTTCTTCAGGATCGTCATTCCAGGTGGTGTCTTGTGAATGCCTTGGCCCGGAATGGGATAGCTGGATTTGAATTGATTCCGCATAATCGTCGTGTTATCATCAGTTTCTAACTTGCAGAGGATGCTCCCCAAATCAGGAATCTGTATTTCGGGCCTAATGAGAACTGACACACAATTGATTTGGGGATAGCCCGCCCCATTTGTGGGAATAAGAATTATCTGACTTTCGTGTTCGATTTATTCAGATGTCTGGCACAAGGGGAGACAACGCAGAATTTGGCAGCCGGGCAAATTGCAGTCATGCCGGCCGATCTTACTTCTTAAGACAAAGCGGGTTGCATCATTAACAGACGTGCAACCCAAGACCAAAAGTGCGAAACCAACAAGACATGTCACAAACTAAGAGGAACAAGCCACTTGTTCCCGAAGTTGTTTCTTTTTTGGGAGCATCTCCCATTCGCCCCTGGTGTTTCGAGCTTCGGAGGTCTGCGGGATAGACATGGCGACATCTGATTTCTGGCAACGTGTATCTTCTTCTTCGGCAACCGCTTCAACGCGCGTGGAAGAGGGATCGGGCGGTAAGAACAGAGCGCGCAATTTCTCCAGCAAGGGCAGATTCTGGATCATTCTGGATGTGATTACCATTGTGGTTTCGGCTCTGCTTGCCGCGGTTTACAAGTTTCGTACCAGTCCATTCGTCGAGGCAAAGGGGTTCTGGCAGGGCACGCTGATTCACGGACGCTCGATGGGCATCCTGCTTGTGCTGCTGTGTGGCTTTACCGTAGCGCTGATTATGACCAGCCGGCGTTTGCACTTGTATTCGCCGATCCGGCTGACCAGCTTCCTGCACGAGCAGCGGTTGAGCGTGCAGGCTTGCCTCTACTCGGGCCTTCTGCTGACCGGAACCCTATACCTTATTCACGCCGAGGACATTCCTCGCAGCATTGTGCTGATCACAGTCGGTCTGGTCACCGTCTCATTAAGCTTGCGGCGGCTTTTTTACCGTATTCTGATCTACCGGCGGTTCGAGCGGGGCGTTGGCACACGCAATGTTCTGATCGTAGGCACCGGACCTGAAGCTCATTCGCTGCGCCATCATCTTGAGAGCATCCGCCATCTGGGCTACACCTTCAAGGGATTCATCGATCTTCCCGGCTCCAGTTCCCGTTTCACCACCACCTCGGGCGATGTGGTTGGGACGTTCGATACGCTCTTCCAGAACGCCCGCAAGCAGTTTGTGGATGAGATCTTCTTTACCACACCGTGCGAGCGCGAAATTGTACAGGAGGTCCTGGATCAGGCGCGGATCCAGGGCGTCGATTTGCGCATGGTTCCCGACATGTACGACGGTCTTGCATGGAACAGCCCGATCGAGTACATCGGCCAGTTTCCGACCATCCCTTTACATTGCGGCCAAGTCCCGGAGTTCGGCCTTTTGCTGAAAAGAGGTATGGACATCGTTCTTGCCAGCCTCACGCTTCTGGTTCTTTCGCCAGTGTTGTTGGCCATCGCAATTGCGGTCAAGCTGGATTCGCATGGCCCGGTGTTCTATTCATCCGAGCGCATCGGCAAGAAGGGGCGTGTGTTCCGCTGCATCAAGTTCCGGACCATGGTGCGGGACGCAGAAAAACGGCGTGCCGAAGTAATGCACATGAACGAGCGCGACGGTGTCCTGTTCAAGATCACCAACGACCCGCGCATCACCAGGCTGGGCAGGATTCTTCGCAAGTACTCTCTCGATGAACTGCCGCAATTCATCAATGTCTTTCGCGGCGACATGAGCATCGTTGGTCCCCGTCCGCCTCTAGCCAGCGAAGTTCGCGAGTACAAGCTGAGCCATCTTCGCCGCCTGGACGTGATGCCCGGTATCACGGGTCTCTGGCAGGTCCAGGCCCGCCAGGACCCATCCTTCGACAACTACATCTCGCTCGATGTGACCTATGTCGATAACTGGAGCATCTGGCTGGATATTCAGATCCTGATTCGCACAATTGGCGTAGTCATTGCGGGAACCGGTTCATAGAGTTGCTTTGAGTTGAATGTGTTGAGAGGCCGCCACCAAATTCGGCGGCCTTCGCACGTTGAAGGGATTAAACTGGTGTTGTGAAGATCGCACTGGCCCAGATCAATCCCACCGTCGGAGACTTCAGCGGGAATCTTGCAAGAATCGTCGCCGCCAGCCGACAGGCTGCCGCTCAGGGAGCGCGGCTGACCGTATTCTCCGAACTGGTCATTTGCGGTTACCCCCCAGCCGATTTTCTTGAGAAACCCAGCTTTCTAGCCCGTTGCCGCACGGCAGTGGATGAACTCGCGTGCGCAACGGCTGAATTGCCCACCGCCGTACTCGCGGGCGTGGCTCTGCCGGCTGACCCGGAAACCGGCAAGCCGGCCGTCAATGCAGCGGTTCTGCTGGATGGCGGGAATCTTGTGCTTGAGCAGCACAAGCGCCTGTTGCCGTTTTACGACGTATTCGACGAGCAGCGGTATTTTTCTCCCGCGCGGTCGCAGAAAGTGGTTGAACTGGACGGTGTCCGGCTGGCTATCACAATTTGCGAAGATGCATGGAACGATAAGAACTTCTGGCCCCGGCGTCTCTACTCCGTCGATCCAATGGAAGAACTGATGCGGCAGCATCCGGCCCTGCATATCAACCTGTCGTCCTCACCGTTCTGGCACGGCAAGCGCGCGACCCGGCGCGAAATGCTGGCAGCGATTGCGCGGCGTGACGGTGTCCCGGTACTGATGTGCAACCAGGTCGGCGGCAACGACAGCCTGATCTTCGATGGCTCCTCGCTGGCGATCGATGCACAAGGCGAGTTGATTGCACAGGCGGCCTCCTTCGCGGAAGACCTGGTGGTTTTCAATCCTTTCGATGCTCCTGCCTTGAATACGCGGGAAACGGCTCCGGAAGGGGACGATACTGCGGCTGCCTACCACGCCCTCGTGCTGGGTACTCGCGATTATGTTCGCAAGTGCGGGTTCCGCAAGGTAGTCGTAGCGTTGAGCGGTGGAATCGACTCAGCCCTGGTGGCTGCCATCGCCAAAGATGCGCTTGGCGCGGAAAATGTGTTGGGAATCGGCATGCCCAGTCCCTACTCATCCGCGGGCTCAATCGATGACAGCAGGAAGTTGGCTGAGAACCTCGGCATTCGCTTTGAATTGATCGGAATCAGCGGCCTATTCGGCGAGTACACCCAGGCGCTGGCGCCGTTGTTTGACGGACTGAAACCCGACACGACCGAGGAGAACATCCAGTCGCGGATCCGCGGCACCCTGATGATGGCCCTCTCGAACAAATTCACCGCACTTGTACTGACCACAGGAAACAAGTCCGAAATGGCGGTAGGGTATTGCACCCTTTACGGGGACATGGTGGGTGCGCTGGCAGTAATCGGCGACCTGGTGAAAACCCGCGTGTATGCGGTCTGCCACTGGCTCAACCGCGGCCAGGAAGTGATCCCGCGCCCCATTCTCGAAAAGCCTCCATCGGCGGAGCTGCGCCCCGACCAGAAGGACACGGATTCGTTGCCTCCCTACGAAGTGCTCGACCCGATCCTTGAGGCCTACGTCGAGCGCTATGAGTCCCCGGAACGCATATCTCAGCAACACGGATTTCCACTCGAGCTCGTCCAACAGGTGGTGCGCCTGGTGGAGCGTTCCGAATACAAACGCCAACAGGCCGCGCCGGTCCTCAAAGTGACTTCAAAATCGTTTGGCATGGGCCGCAGGTTCCCCATCGCCGTCAAAGTGCAGGCGTAAGCTTGAAGGTGGAAACTTTCCCGCGAAACAAGGGGAAATCAGCTTGTTTAGCACGTAAGCCGAGTAACCCCTTCGAATCAGTAAGTCGTTGATGTTATTAGAACGAAAAATCTCAGGAATCCTGGAAAATATCGAAGTCCTTCTCGCATTTTTTGGCAAGAGAGACCCACCCGGCTGCCTGTCTCGGTGGGTCTTTGTGTGTCTGGATATGCTGACGCGAAGTCAGGCCGTGTGCAAGCCGTAAACACGGTCAGCGACACTCTGAGGAACTCGAGTGGATTTGGTGACAGAAGCGATGCTCGCTCTACCGGTGCGGGCTCACGCCGGTGGGTCAGGTTCTCCCGTGCGTTACATGCGGTCGACGGCTCGCGGTTACTGTGATTGTCAGTGGTGAAATAGGAGGCTCCGGTTGGAGAAGCCCAGAAGGTCGAGCGTCATTCTTGCGCTAATGCTCAATAACCCAAGAGTAATGTCTCCCGGCGCCAATTCATGTTACTGGGGAGTTCTAAATAACTCACAAACTTGATTGACAAATGTTACCGCCGCCAGATTCCCAATGTATGATTGCCAGTCATGCAAAACACAATCAGACTTACTGCTCTCTTTTGCCTCATAGCATCTGCGATCCTAACTGGCTGCAGCGGAGGGTCCTCGTCAGGCTCCAGTACCACCACCACCACACTACCGCCGCCGGCTGCTCCAACGGTTACCTCGATCAGTCCGACAACAGTAGCGGCGGGGGCCGGCCCATTGACCCTGACGATCAATGGAACTGGGTTCCTGAGCACGACGACTGCCCAGGTGGGCGACGTGGCGGATGTGACCACTTACGTGAGTGCCACCCAGGTAACAGCAGCGGTGACACCACAACAGTTGGCGGGTGGAGCGGAGCTGTCTGTGATTGTGCTGAACGGCACGGATAGCAGCGGCGCCAGCGCCGCAGTCAATCTTGAAGTAACGAACCCCACGCCGACGATAGCTCTGCTGAGCCAGACATCTCTGGTGGTGGGAACGACGTCTCTGTCGGTCGATGTGAACGGGACGGGCTTTGTTCCTGCAACAGTCATCGACGTGAATGGCACGGCACGGCCAACGACCTTTGTGAGTGGAACGCAGGTGAACGCGACGCTGACGGCTGCCGATGTGGCCGCAGCGGGCAGTTTGTCGGTGACGGCGGTGAATCCCACACCGGGCGGTGGAACCTCGACAGCCGCGACGATCGCGGTCACTCCGATAAACGCCGCGCCGGGTTCAGCCGTTTCGCTTGCACCAAGCCAGGTAGAGGCTGGGACCAGTTCGCCCACGACCGTAACGATAACGGGGACGAACTTCATACAGGTGTCGGTTGTTCAGGTAAACGGGGCGGCACGGACTACAACCTATGTGAGCGCGACTGAATTGACCTTTCAGCTCACTGTGAACGACGAAGCGACCGGGCAGATTCTCCCCGTAACGGTGGTGAACCCGGCGCCGGGCGGTGGGATCTCGGGAAGCGCCAACATCAGCATCAATAACGCGTCGCCAACGATTTCGCAGACTCTCCCGACAACGGTGGTGCTTGGGGCGGTGTCGCCGGTGATTGCCCTGGTGGGAACAGGCTTTGTTCCAACCACTGCGATCGACGTGAACGGCCAGGCGCGGTCGACGGTTTATGTGAGCGCCACGCAGGTCGAGGTCATTTTGACGTCGGCCGACGTGGCAGCCACGGGAAGCCTGTCGTTGACTGCGGTGAATGGAACTCCAGGCGGCGGTACGTCAGCGGCCGCCACGGTTGCGGTTAACAATCCACGGCCGGGAGGACCTGTCAGCATTTCGCCTTCGATGATCGCGACTGGGGCTGCGACTCCCACCACAATATCGGTTACTGGAACGAATTTTATTCCAACGTCTACGGTTCAACTGGGCGGAGGGCTCAGTCCGAACACTGGAGTAGCCGTCCCGACCACGTTTGTGAGCACGACGCAGTTGACCTTTGCTCTCACAGTCGCTCAACAATCGACGGCACAACAGTTCGAGGTGAGCGTGGTGAACCCGGCTCCGGGCGGCGGCACTGTCGGCTTTGGAGTCCTCACTATCTATCAGCAGATGCCGGCGCCGGTGATTACTCAGGTCTTGCCATCGCAATTCCTGGTTGGGTCGGGCGACACGATGATCACTGTGATTGGTACAAACCTCTTCCCGCAAAACGGTACGGGGGTTTCGTCGTCGACCTCAAGTCCGAGCATTTTGTGGAACGGCACGGCCCTGACGAACCCGAGCGAATGCTTCGGCTGCAGCTACGGCGCGGAATCGCTTACAGCCACGGTTCCCGCCGGTTTGCTGACAGCCGCGGGCACAGCGACCATTACAGTGAACAATCCGGAGTCGAGTCCGTCGCTGTCGAACGCGCTGACGGTAACGATTGCGAATCCTCCCGCACCGACGCTGACATCGATCTCGCCGAGCGCAGGGCCGATCAACACAGCCACGACTGTGACGCTGAGCGGAACAGGGTTCACGGCCAGCACGACGGTTGCGCTGAACGGAACGAACATCGCTGCGACGTACGTAAATTCAACGCAGCTTACTGTGGCGATTCCAGCTTCGAGCATCGCGCTGCCGGGCAACTTGAACCTAACAGTGACAACCCCGGCGCCCGGCGGTGGAACAACTGCGCCAATGCCTTACACGGCCTATATCGGAATTCCGAACAACAGCATGGTTTATAACCCTGTGAATGGGTTGTTCTACGTGTCGGTGCCGAGTTCGGCGGGCGCGCCGTATGGCAACTCTGTGGTGTCGGTAGATCCGGAGACGGGAACACTCGGTACTCCCATTCAGGTAGGCAGCGGGCCGGACCAGTTGGCAATCTCTTCCGATGGAACGATCCTTTGGGTGGGGCTCGACGCCGCTTCAGCCGTGCGCCAGGTGAATCTCACAACGGGGACAGCAGGGCTGCAGTTCACGCTTGGCGGAAACAATGGCCTCTACGAATATCCGCAAACGGCGTCGGCGCTCACTGCGCTGCCAGGGGAGAACAATTCCGTCGTGGTGGCGACGAGCAGCGGTTCTCTGGCCATCTACGACAGCGGTGTCCTGCGAGGCTCTGCCGTCTCGTTCACGGCCTCTGCATTGCAATCAAATGGCACGACAAGCGAAGTCTATGCGGCGGGGTATTCGGAGTACGGGGTCTTTACCTACTCGCCGACCGGGCTTGCGCTCAGGGGCACAGCTTCGAACGGTAGCTACGCGAGTTACTCAGGCGGCGATCTGCAAGTAATCGGGGGGCGAACCTATACGGACTTTGGGACGGTGTACGACGCGGAGGCCGGGGCGCTGCTTGGGACTTTCTACCTGAACGGAACAACAGCGGCGCAAGGGCCGACGGTAGCCGACACGACGCTCGGACTGGTATTCATCCTCGATGAATCGCAGAGCTATAGTTATGGCAGTTATAACCAGATTCAGAGTTTCAGCCTTTCCACCTACACCTCGGCCTCTAGTTCGGTCATTCCGGTGAGTGTGCCCTCGTCGTCGACTTATGGGAACAGCTCTAACCCATCGCATCTGACGCGTTGGGGGACAAACGGCCTGGCATTCCGCAATGGCCTTGGGGTTTTCAGTCTCCGTTCCAACCTGGTGCAGGATCTTTCGGCAGTCGATGCGGATCTCGGCGTGACGATGACGGCGAGCGGCGGAACCACGACGGGGACAAATACGACGTATACCGCGACCGTGACCGATGGCGGACCTTCGGCTTCAACCAATATCGCGCTGACCGCGCAGTTGCCATCGACGGGCGTGCTGGTCTCAGCAACGCCGTCGGCAGGGACATGCTCGACTTCAGGCGCGTTGAGCTGCGATCTCGGTGGACTGGCCAACGGTGGCAGCGCTACGGTCACCTTCGTGGTCCAACAGACGACCGCAGGAACCGCGACCATGAATGCCGAGGTGAGCGGTCCGGAGAACGATCCCAGCACAACCAACAACACAGCCAGTGCGTCAGTCGCAGTTACCGGATCAACATTCAACTTGACGCCGATGCTGAGCGCGATCAGCCCGGCGGCGATTGAAGCGGGGTCGAGCGACACGGTTATCACCGTGACCGGCTCAGGCTTCACCAGCGGGACGAGCGTGATTCTCGGAAGCACAGCGCTGACGACAACCTACACGAGCCCCGGCACAGTCGCAGCGACTGTTCCTGCTGCGCAACTTGCGAGCCTGGGATGGGCGGCGATTACGGTGTCGAACCCGGCTCCCGGCGGCGGCACATCTGGCGCTTTCCCGTTGTCGATCTTCAGCGTCATCACGCTGGGGGCAAACCACATCCTCTACGACCCGTATTCCCAGAACATCATGGCCAGCGTCGGCTCGGGATCCTCTTCGGTAGTGGGTAACTCGATTGTCGCGATCACTCCTGGAACTGCAACGGTGGGGACTTCAGTGCCGATCGGCAGCCAACCGGAGAACATGGCTCTGACGTCGGATGGGCAGGTGCTCTACACGATTCTGGCGGGAAGCCAGAGCGTGGCTGTGTTCGATATGCTCACGCAGACTGCGGAGTTCACATACTCGGTTCAACCCGGAACAGGCACAGATACCAGCCCGGTTCCGCGCGGTATTGCAGCTCAGCCGGGAACCGAAAACACGGTTGCAATCGATCTTGGATCGTGGGCTGGCAACGCGATTTACCAGTTCGACCTGACAAACAAAACAGCAGCGATGGTCGGTCAGGCATCTGGACCGTACAGCGGGTCGTGCATTGCCTTCCTGGACGCCGGTGACATGCTGGCATTCGATACCGATACAAGTGGCGCCACCCTCGATCACTACACGGTGACGCCAGCAGGTTTTACGTATTACAACTACTCGCAGTACACGGAGTCGAGTTTGAACGGTTTCGGCTGCTTCAAGCTCAGCGGTGGGTTGGCCATTGCCAATGCGGGCGGCATCGCGAATCCCGCAACCGTCCCCGCCACACAGATTGGCGTGTATCCCGTGTCTGGTGGCGGCGAATTCAGTATTTCCGATGCGTTTGCACCGGACACCTCACTGCTGAGCGCTTTCTACCTCGTCGACACACAGGCGGGAAGCTCCAATGGCAATAACACCGTGGATGGTATCGAGTCGTTCAACCAGAACACCTTCCTGCCAACAGCAAGCGTCTTTCTAAACATGGAAACAATCGAGGGCAGCACATCCTACACGGGCGTGGACATGATTCGCTGGGGGCAGGATGGTCTAGCGGTGCTGACAAGTGGAGGCCACATCTACCTGGTGCGGGGTCCGTTTGTGGTTCCGCAGTTGCTGAATGCGAACTCAGCAGCGACTATCACCTCGAGTTCGACTGCATCGATTACGCATGGCGCGGGCAATACGCTGCTCACGCTGACCGGTAGCAACTTCATCCCCGGCGTGGCGGTGACGTGGAATGGGAGTTATCGCACCACGACGAGTGTGGATGCGACCCATGTTACGGTTGCCATTCCGGCAAGCGACCTGGTAAGCGCGGGAAGCGGGTCGTTGGTTGCGACGAATCCGGGAGCGCCGGCGTCGGCCGCATTGACAGTGACCATCAACTAGAAAAGGGTCCAGGCTCAAGGGGGCGGCTCTCCGTGAAGACTGTGAGCCGTTGGCCGTTCTGTTGTGCAGCTTCCTTGATCAGTCTGGGCCTGTACAGGGACGAATCAGGAGTTCACTGCTTGCGGCCTTTTGTGCAGCAAATGCAATTGTTGGCAAGCAATTTCTTCCATCGACGTAATCTACCCGCCGTTCCGTTCGAGTTCTGGTCGCCAAACAGGAAGCAACCCGTTTTGTGGCTAATTCCGAATGGCTGGACTGAACGAAGCCGCAGGCGCCGCGTCCGGTGCTGCATGGGCCTCTGAGTAGCTATTTGGGCGGTATAAAGTGTGAGACACAAGGAGGCGCTTGTGGCCCATCTACGCAAAACGATGCTGGAAGAACTCCAGCGCCGCAACTACTCAGACTCCACCATCCGGCACTATCTGGGTTTCGTCGAACGGTTTGCCCATCACTTCGACAAGTCTCCGGACAAGCTCGGCCCCGACCACATGCGCATCCGTGTATTCAGCTCCCAGGTAGCCGGTTCTGGCCAGGTTGTGGTTTTCCGGCCGGACCCAATCAGTGGAGGATGAATCAAAGGGAAAGGGCGAGCCGCCCGGCGAGTCCCTCAAGGCAGCCCCGGATTCGCATCGGCGCCAAAGGTGGTAAGTTCTTTGTTTCGGTGGGGCGAAGCGGGTGTTTTTGAGCTAATCCTTTTCTTTTTGCGGGGTTGCGGCAAAAGTGGGGTGGGGTGCGGCGACGAGGCGGGGGGGACGACTCCCATGCCGGGAAAAAGGCGCGGGCGCGGTGGAGACCGATGCGCCGGAAATTGGTCATGCAGACATCATGCAGCTTCGGATCGAAATGGACTGCCACAAAGAATCGCGGCTAAGTCATTTCAATTCAGTGGCGCAGGATTCGGCCGCATTTTTGTCATTTCTGGGTGCGGCTACGCCCCATGAATGACTGCAAAAGGGTTGAGGAAGCCGGCATTCGAGGCCGGTGGCTCACAGCTAAGGCGCTCGGGATGGCGTCGTTCAAACCTCAATGCCCAACTGCTAGCATTCTTCTCGTAATTGGCTATGGATCAAGGTCTCCGTGCGAAACTGTGCGAGGCCAGGGTTCGTAGCTTCCCACCCTTTCGCGAAGCGCGCGAAAGGATGGGGCACCCGGCGCGGCAAACACTTCGTAATTGGCTGTGGGTCGGGGCCTGCCTGCGAGACTTCGCGAGGCCGAGGTTCGTGGTCTCCCATCCTTTCGCGAAGTGCGCGAAAGGATGGGGCACCCGGCGACCGCAGGGTTTATGCTGATCTTTAACTTTCATTAAGTGTCGTCCGGTCTTCGATCGGGGTGGGCTCAAGCCACCCAATGCAGCAGACGCAACAAGCGTCGCAAGATTAGAGATTTAGGGGTGGAGTAAATCGAAATGCCCAATGAAGCAAAGGTGCCAACGTATGACAAGCTAATGTGGCCCGTTCTAAAGGCAATCAAGGCGCTCGGCGGATCGGCGACAAATGACGAACTGCTGGATAAAGTCATCGAGTTGGAGCAAATTCCTGACGCGGTCCAGAACGTCATGCACACAGAGCATCAGACAAAGTTAAGCTACCGACTTGCGTGGGCAAAAACCTACCTCGGAAAGGCTGGCGCGCTTGAAAACCCCACTCACGGGGTTTGGGCAACCACAGAGAAGGGCAACGCCCTCACAGCCGAAGAGGTTGAACAGATTCCAGTTGAAGTCAGAAAACTCTACAAGATCGAGAAAGGGAAAAAGCCGAAAGATCACCAGGAAACGGAAGATCTTTCGCCGGAATTGAAGGATTGGAAGGACGGGTTGTTGGCAATCTTGACGAGTCAAATCAAGCCGGACGCTTTCGAGCGCTTGGCGCAACGAATCCTTCGCGAGTCTGGGTTTGTGAAAGTGGAAGTTACCGGACGAAGTGGCGATGGCGGCATAGATGGCGTTGGAGTGCTGCGCCTCGCTCTGCTTTCGTTCCAGGTTACTTTCAGTGCAAGAAGTACAAGGGAAGCGTTTCGCCAAGTGCAATTCGGGATTTTCGCGGGGCGATGGTTGGCCGCACAGATAAGGGCCTGTTTATTACGACCGGAACGTTCACCGCCGAAGCAAAAAAGGAGGCTACACGTGATGGGGCGCCAGCAATTGACCTCATCGACGGTGATTCTCTCTGCGATCTTCTAAAGAACCTCAAGCTCGGTGTTGCCACTACACAGGTTGAAGAAGTCAGTATTGACCCGAGTTGGTTCGCCAGGATCTGAGGAGACGGGATAGGCTCGATTTTGAGACCTGGGATTGCAAAGACCACTTCTTTGAAAGCCTTGAGCGCCAAGTGCAACCGTCGTGACTCACTGCGCCTAAGCGATAGCCGCAATGCCGTGTTTGGCGGCAAGAGTGAGCAACTTTGCCGCTGGTCCTCGCGGTTGTTTTTCACCGCGCTCCCATTTGCTGACAACCCCCGTGGTCACGTTCAGATGGGCTGCAAAAACTGCCCCAGGTCTCGATTCTGAGACCTGGGATTGCAGGAACCGCGTAAAGCCTTCCTTCAGGGGTTAAAACCCCTTGTCATTTCGGCACTCTTCGGCACGACTGAAGTCATGCCCTACAAAGAAACGGCGGTTCCTGGTTCGTGGTTTCCCACCCTTGCGATAGAAATAAATCGCAAGGATGGGGCACGGAGCCTTTTCATTGATCGTGGGTCGGCGAAGCCGGCGGACGACTGTTACAAAGCGTTGTTACAAGGCGCTCGCAAGTCCCAGCCAGAGCAAGTTGTTCCGCAACCTGAGAATCCCAGTCAAACCGGGAACCGACCCGCCAACTTTTTCCCGCCTCTATTCCGCGCAGCGGGATTGGCGGCATATACTGACCTGTCTCTACCTCGAATTTCTGAGCCGATTTGGGGAACCGGCATTCGAGGTGATCGGACAGCGACGCGGTGCTCAATGCAGTTCAATCGCGGAGGTACAACGCAAAACAATCCAGCCGATAAGTACGCTGGAAAATACGAGAAGCGGAGGCTGACCATGGAAGTGGAGTTCACCGCCAGGCAAGTAAAGATCTCCAAGGCGCTGCGCACGCAGGCCGAAGAGGGAATGGAACGGATTGCCCGGATTTTGGGCAAGACAGCGCGCGCCAGTATTACCTTTGGCGCGCAGAGGCACCTGCAGCTTGTGGAAATCACTGTGCAGTTGCGGTTGCAGACGATTGCCGCAACCGGCAAGGCCGACACGCTTGACGCAGCACTCAAGGAGGCCATCGAACACGCCGTCAACCAGGCGCGCCGCTACCGCGATCGCCGCCTCGACGGCAAACGCCTGCCCAAGGAAGAAAAGGTGATGACCGCCCCACCCGTGGCCCGACCCAAGTCCCGGGCGTCGCAGCCGTCGGCCGATCCCGGGGAATCGAAGCCAACCAGGGCCAAGGCGCGCACGTCCATCGCGGTTCACTCCTTTCCCAACCGCGCCACGGTGGTTGAGCCGCATATTCTGAAGAGCGGCGAAGCCATTTCGATGAAGCCGATGACCATCGAGGAGGCGGTCAAGGACGCGGAGTTTCGCGACCGGGACCTGCTGATCTTCCGCAACCCCGCGGGAGAGATGTATGTGCTCCATCGCCGCCGCGACGGGCAGATGGAACTGGTGGAGATTTCGTAGAGGGCCGACCGGAAGGTAACAATCCAATTTCCGCTGGAACTGTGGTTTCCCAGGTCTCAAAATCGAGACCTGGGGCACCCGGCCGCAAGAAGACGCGACCTGTTTCGCTCAGGATGATAGGCGATTTGCTAATACGAACTTCAGGGTCAGGACAGTTGCACGCTGCCCCTGGGCTATCGAACATTTCGGTGCTTGATCCTTGCGCCTTTTTTCCGGCGCAAGGATGGGAAGCAACAAAGCTAGTGCGAGCGAATAGCGAGCGTCTGCCCGGATGGCAAATCCTACCAGCCGCGGGTTTGGAGGAGCTGTGATTCTTCTAATCCGGCGGCGGCCAGACCCTTCATGGTTCCGGTGACCTGTTCGGCGACTTCGGCAAGAATCTTCGGATCGTTGTAGTGAGTGGTGGCGGCAACAATCGCCTTGGCGCGGGAAACGGCTTCTTCGCGCTCCTTGGGGTCATTCTCGACATCCAGGGGCGTAGCGCGTTCCTTCATGAAGATTCCGGAGCCGACGAAGATGGCCTCGGCGCCGAGCTGCATCATCAGGGCTGCATCGGCCGGTGTGGCAATGCCGCCGGCGGAGAAGTTGGGGACAGGGAGCTTGCCGGTCTGCGCAACCATGCGGATCAGCTCATACGGAGCCTGGTGATCCTTGGCTGCCTTGTAGAGTTCCTGCTCGGAAAGTACCGTCAAGGCGCGCATCTCGCTGATGATCTGCCGCATGTGCCGGACCGCGTGAACCACGTCGCCGGTGCCTGCTTCACCCTTGGTGCGGATCATGGCAGCGCCCTCGGCAATGCGGCGCAGAGCCTCTCCCAGATTCCGTGCGCCGCAGACGAAGGGCGTTGTGAAGGCGTGCTTGTCGATATGATGAGCCTCGTCGGCGGGTGTCAGAACCTCGCTCTCGTCGATGAAATCGACGCCCAGCTCCTGCAGAATCTGCGCTTCGGCGAAGTGGCCGATGCGCGCCTTGGCCATTACGGGAATCGAAACCGCCTGGATGATCTGCTTGATCAGGCTGGGCTTAGCCATACGGGCCACGCCGCCTTCGGCGCGAATCATGGCCGGCACGCGCTCGAGAGCCATGACCGATGTGGCGCCGGCTTCCTCGGCAATGCGCGCCTGCTCCACATTCATCACGTCCATGATGACGCCGCCCTTAAGCATCTCCGCCAAGCCCACTTTGAGCCGCAGGCTGGTTCCGGTAAAGCTTCTGTTTCCGTTCTGTTCCGACATAGTCTTTGACCTCGATTTCGGTGCAGTCCGCGTCCCGGCAGGGCCGGGAAACCGCAGAATGCTGTTCCTTTTCAGTGTACCAGCGATGCGGCTCGCGGGCATTCGCCGGGGAATGAAAGCCGGGGTTGCGGATTTCAGTCATGAGTCTTTTCCAATCTTCTTCTCCCCCTTCTGGTCACGTTACTGCCTGCTTTCCCAGTACATGGCCACTGCAACTCCATTGGCGCCTCCGGCTAACGAACAGGCGAACGGCGCTCGTGCCGGGATTTCACCTGCCGTCACCGGCGATCAGGCTCTGGTGCCGTCCCCTCATACGCCGCAGGACGAGACGCCGATCGTTCTCACGATTCCGATGGCGCGGTTGCCCGTGGAGTTGGATGTCTCAGTACCAATCCGGCGTTTCAGGGTGCGTAATCTATTGACCCTTGAGCCAGGCCACCTTATCGAATCCGAATGGGGACACGGGGAAGACGTTCCACTGGCTGCTGGACAAGTGCAACTGGCCTGGAGCGAGTTCGAAGTGCAAGAAACGCAACTGGCAGTGCGCTTGACCCGGCTGGTTTAGAGGGTCCGATTCATTCGAAGACGCCAACACAGGAGAAAGGCCGGGCAATGAAGCAGCAACATACTGAAAGGTCGGCAAATTCCGGGGCGCCCCTTGGGGGGCTGGCCGCGTGGCTGCTCGCTCGGCTCCGGGTCACACGCCATGCTCCTCCCCGGCTGGCTGTACTGGAGCGCATTGCCCTTGCGCCGCGGCAATCGCTGGCCCTGGTCGAGGCCGAAGGCCGGAGATTCCTGGTGGCCACTTCGCCAGAGGCTACTCCAGCCATTTACGCACTCGATGAATCCGCCCGGCGCTCGGCTGGAAGAAACGGGAACGGGCCTGAACTGGCCATCGTGCCTCCATCCGCGCAACGGTCTGCGAGGGTCTCATGGTAGGCATGTGGTCCTTGGCGCGTGTGGCAGCCGCGGCGCCGGTTCCTTTGCTGCCCGATCTTACGCAGCGCCTTCACCCCTCGGATTCAACCCCCTGGACGATCCTCTTTGTCCTGACTCTGATTACGCTTCTGCCGGCAATCCTGATGGCCATGACTCCGCTGGTGCGTTTGCTGGTGGTCTTTCACTTTCTGCGCCAGGCACTGGGCACGCAGACCGCTCCTTCGAACCCGACCCTGCTGGGGCTGGCTCTCATGATGACCTGGTTCCTGATGACTCCGGTGCTGAACCAGGTGGACCAACAGGCGGTCGAACCTTACCGTGCGGGACAAATCACCGGCATGGAGGCCATCGACCGCGGATCAATGCCGGTCAAGCGCTTCCTCTTGCGCTACGCGCGCGAGAAGGACCTGGCGCTGTTTACCGCCGCCGGGCAGGTCGCGCGCCCCAACACGCCGGAGGAGTTGCCCATGCGGGTGGTGGTTCCGGCTTACATACTCTCCGAGCTCAAAGCCGGCTTCTCGATCGGCGCAGTCTTGTTTCTGCCTTTTCTCCTTATCGACATGGTGACGGCCTCGGTGACCACCTCGATTGGCATGTTCCAGTTGCCGCCGGTGGTGGTGTCGACGCCATTGAAGATCCTGCTGTTTGTCATGGTGGATGGCTGGAACCTGCTGGCTGGATCTTTGCTTAAGAGTTTCTGAAAGAGAGCCCGATGACGCCGGACATGGTATCCGAAATACTTCGTCAACTCATGAAGGAGTCGATGATTGTGGCCGCTCCGTTGTTGATTGCGGCGGCGCTTCTGAGTTTCCTGCTCAGCCTGGTTCAGACCTTGACCAGCTTGCAGGAGCAGTCGTTGACCTCGGTTCCGCGCCTGGCCGCAATCTGCATGATCCTGCTGGTCGGCATGCCCTGGTTCCTGGGCAGGCTGGCCGCTTACACCATTTTGCTCATGACCGATTTTCACCGGTTTCTGGGATGAAGAACAGCTTTTCGCTAGTAGGTTTTAGCTTCTAGCTCAATGAAGACCACCCAACCGTTGGTGGAAGAGACACACCGATTCACCGGGTACGATCCGCCGAAAGCTAGAGGCTAGAAGCTAGCAGCCAGCGGCTAAGGAATAACAATGCCGCACGCAGTTGAATTGGATTGGAGCAGCTTTCTCACCGCCCTGACGCTGGCGCTGGTGCGCATGAGCGGAATGGTGGCCTTTGCTCCCTTCTTTTCCTCGACGGCGCTGCCTTTGCGCAGCAAGGCGGTCTTTGTGGGAGCCATGGCCTGGCTGCTGGCGCCGCTGGTGGCGGCCCTGCCCAATGCCCAGGTCTCCATCGGTTTCACCGCGCTGCTTGGTGAGCTGGCCGTGGGGCTTGTATACGGGCTGACGCTGACGCTGCTGACGGAAATGATGCTGTTTGCCGGCCAGATTCTCGGGGCCCAGTTCAGCTTCTCGGCGGTCAATCTAATGGACCCAACCTCCAATATCCAGACGCCGTTATTGGGCGACCTGTTTCAGCTGATGGGCACGCTGGTGGTGATTTCCGCAGGGCTCGACCGCATCCTGCTCGCCTCCGTGGTGCGTAGTTTTCGCGTCGTTCCGCTGGGGAGCTACGCGCTGCCGCCGACAACTGCCGTGGAAATTGTTCGCGCCGCCGGGGGCATTTTTCTGGCCGCGGTGGAGTTGGCCGCGCCGGTACTCGCGGCCACCATGCTTGTCGAAGTAGCGGTATCCCTGCTCGGGAAGCTCAGCCCGCAGTTGCCTGTCATGTCGCTGACGGTGCCGCTCAAGACCTTGACGGGTTTTGCGCTGCTGACGGGTTCGCTGGCCCTGTGGCCTCGATTCATCGAAGCGCGCTTCTCCGGCCTGCTCGACCTGGCAGAGCGGCTGATTGCGGCGCCGGGTTCAGGCGCTGTGCACCGGCTGGGGGGCTAACGTATGCCCGGAGAGAAGACCGAACAAGCATCCCAACATCGCCGTGAGCAGGCTCGCAAGGATGGCGACATCCTGCACAGCCGCGAGCTTTCATCCGCCGCCGGAAACCTGGCCGGCGTCATGGTTCTGGGTGTACTGGGCGGCCAGATCCTGATCCTCTGGCGGACATCCTTTGCCGGCTTCCTCGATCTTGGGTCGGCCTCGCATTGGGAGACCGCCACGATGGCGCCCACTCTTTATGCTTTGCGGCGGCTCGCGCTGGGGGTGCTTGGCGTGCCGGCCATGGTGATGGCAGCGGTGGCCGTGGCCGCACTGGGAATCGGCGTTCTACAGACGGGCGGCGTCAATTTTCATGTCGGCAACATCGGCTTCAAACCGGACCGCATCAATCCCATCTCGAATATCAAGAATCTGTTCTCGCTGCGGGCCGGTGCGCGCCTGGCCAAGTCCCTGATTCCCGCCAGTGCATTGGCTGTCTTTGCCGTGCAGCGGATCGGCAGGCAATTGACCGTGCCGCCGTTCTCGACCACGCGCCTTGAAATGCTCGGGTCGGATATCTATGGGCTTCTCCTTACGGCCGCATGGTTGCTCTTCGGCTGGTCGGCCATTGACTACCTGGTCGAGTGGCAAAGCCGAGAATCGCGCCTGAAGATGAGCCGCGAAGACATGCGCGACGAGATGAAGCAGACCGAAGGAAACCCGCAGATCCGAGGCCGGATCCGCAATCTGCAGCGCCAGTTGCGGAAGAAACGGGTCAAGGCCGACGTCTCGAAAGCCGCGGTCGTGCTGACCAATCCGACGCACTATGCGGTGGCGCTGGGGTTCGACTTCACCACCATGGAGGCGCCGAAGCTGGTGGCCAAGGGGCGCAACCTGTTAGCCGAGGAGATCAAGGCCGAGGCCCGCTGGGCCGGGGTTCCGATCGTCGAAAATCCTCCGCTGGCCCGTTCCCTTTACCGGTCGGTCGAGGTGGGCGAGCCGATTCCGATCGACCTCTACGCCGCCGTTGCCGCCATTCTCGCCTACCTCTATCGCCAGCGGGTTGAGGCGGAGCTCAAGGAGCGCCGCGCCCGCGAATCCGCCGCACGCGCCCAAACCCGTGCCAGAGGCCAGGCCCAGGCTCCGCCCAACGCCCGTCCCGGCGGAACCGGGCCCGCAAACGGAGGTCCACGATGAGCACTGCCGCCCTCGCCGCCGGCACTTTGCCGGGACAAACCATCTGGCAGCGAATGCGCGAGTATGTGCTTCCGCTGGCCGCCATCAGCATTGTCTTTGTAATGCTGGTGCCGCTGCCGGCCGCGGCTTTGGACTTTCTGCTGGCCATCTCGATGGCCGCCTCGATCATCGTCTTTCTTTCCGCGGTGCAGATCAGGCGCGCTGTCGAACTGAGCGTGTTTCCAACATTGCTTCTCCTGCTGACTCTTTTTCGGCTGGCTTTGAACATTGCCTCCAGCCGCCGTATCCTTTTGCACGGTTCCGAGGGAACGGCCGCCGCCGGCAAGGTGATCGAGGCATTCGGTCAATTCGTCGTGGGAGGCAACTACGTAGTCGGTTTCGTTCTTTTCCTGGCCCTGATCGCCATCCAGTTCTTAGTGGTTTCTCACGGAGCGGTGCGCACCGCCGAAGTGACGGCCCGGTTCACCCTGGACGCCCTGCCGGGCAAGCAGATGGCCATCGACGCAGACATGAACGCCGGCCTAATCGATGAATCCGAGGCCCGGAAGCGCCGCCAGGCGATCGCGCGGGAGGCCGAGTTCTACGGGGCGATGGACGGAGCGGCGCGCTTCAACCAGCGGGATTCCTTGGCCACGATTCTGATCACAGCCATCAATATAGTCGCTGGACTGCTGATCGGTACCCTGCAGCAGGGCATTGAGCTCAGCGAGGCGGCGCGAACCTATACCGTGCTCACCGTGGGCGACGGCCTGGTCACGTTGATTCCCTCGCTTCTGGTCTCGATTGCCGGCGGCATCACGCTGACGCGGGCCAACTCGGCTGGGTTGCTGGGCGCGGAGATTCGCCAACAACTGCTGGCCAAGCCCGGGACGCTCTACCTGGCCAGTCTGGTTTCAGCGGCCATGTGCCTGATTCCAGGCTTGCCCAAGTTCGCATTCCTTGCCGTTGCGGGCGCACTTTTCTGGGGTGGACGCAAGGTCTCAGCCCGCGCCCTTGTGGCTCCGCCTCCGGAACCGGGAACGGGTGAGAAGAAGAAAGCGGCCGAGGCGCAAGGCTCCGACCTGGCTCAACTCCTGAAGCTGGAGGAGCTGACGCTAGAGATCGGTTTCCAGTTGATTCCGCTTGTGGACGAAAAACAAGGCGGCCAGCTTTTGAACCGGGTGCGTTCCTTGCGCCGCCATCTCTCCTCGGAGATGGGATTCCTGGTCCCACCCGTGCATATCTCCGACAATCTGCGCGTGAAGCCCCGCGAATACCTGTTTTCGCTGCGCGGCATGGAGATCGGCCGCTGGCAGACCGAGGGAGCCCAGTTGCTGGCCGTCTCCGGCGACCCAGGGCGCCGCCCGCTCGCCGGCAGAGAGGCGCGCGAGCCGGCTTTCGGCGTACCCGCAATCTGGATTGCACCGGCATTGGAAGACCAGGCCATCGCCTCCGGGTACTCGGTCGTGGACGCGGTCACGGTAATCACCACGCACCTTGGAGAGCTGATTCGCCGCCATGCCTGGGAACTTCTGGGAAGGGCGGAGACCAAGCGCCTGGTTGACGCGCTCAATGACAGCCACCCCAAGCTGATGGAAGAGCTGGTACCGAAGCTATTGAGCCTGGGCGAGGTGGGCCACGTGCTTGAGCAGCTTCTCCGCGAACGGGTTTCTATCCGCGACCTGGGCGCGGTCCTTGAGGCGCTGCTCGAAACCGCCCCGCTGAATAAGAGCCTGGTAGCCCTGGTCGAGGCAGCGCGCCAGGCGCTGGGCCGCAGGCTGGTGCGTCCGCTTCTCGATCAGGATGGCCAGTTGCCGGTGCTGTTGCTTGACCCGGCGCTGGAGGAAGAGATCGTAGCGACCCTTTTCCCGGACGGAGGACAGCGCCTGCTGGCCGCTCAGGGGCCTCCGGCGACGCCCGTGGTCCGTCGTCTGTCCGATTCTGTGAGGCAGCTTATCGGCGCCGCCTCCGCTGCGGCCCTCCCCGTGCTCCTTTGTCCAAGTCCAGCCCGTTATCACGTCAAGCGCTGGCTGGAGCCGGTCCTGCCCCGCCTGGCGGTGGTGGCGGCCGCGGAAATTCCACCGGAGATCCGTTTGCGACCGGTCGGAACGGTGCGCTGAGTTTGAAGTGGGCAGCAAAAGGCCGGCGAATTGAGCAAAGGGGAAAGAAATGGGACTCGAAACCACTGTTTCAACGGGAAATCAGGGGGGCATGCGCCGCATGCCGGTTCGAGGAGGGTATCCTCCCGCCCCTCCAGGCATAGCAACGTTGAACAGCGAGCAGGAGCGAATTCTGTTGGAGCACCTTCCTATCGTGCGCTTTCTGGCCCGCCGGATTCACGAGCGGCTGCCCCAGCACGTGGACATTGAGGATCTGGTTTCGGCGGGCGTGGTGGGGCTGATGGATGCCTTCACCAAGTTCGATCCAACCAAGAAGGTGCAGTTTCGCAGTTATGCACAGTTCCGCATTCGCGGCGCAATTCTCGATAGTTTGCGAACGCTGGACTGGAGCCCTCGTGAACTGCGCCGCAAGGGCCGCGCTGTGGAAGAGGCAATCCGGCTGCTGACCCAGCGCATGGGCCGCGCACCGGGCGAGTCCGATATTGCCGCCGAGATGGCATTGAGCTTGGAGGAATACCAGCAGTTGCTCGGCGACCTCAAGGGCCTGGAGATCGGCACCCTGCACATGGAACGGAACGAGGATTCCGGCGAGGAGGAACTGGCCTACATTCCGGGCCGGCCGGAAGACGATCCGCTCTTCCACTGCCTGCGCGACGAACTCGAGGAGCGGCTCTCCGAAGCCATCGCCCAATTACCAGATCGCGAGCGCCTGGTGATGACCCTCTACTACTACGAAGAGATGACCATGCGCGAAATCGGCCTGGCGCTGGGGGTGGTTGAATCCAGGGTCTCGCAGGTCCACGCATCGGCCGTCGTCCACCTCCGTTCCGCTTTGAAGGATCTGACCGCGCGCGGGGCGTTTGAGCGCCCCGCGCCCAACAAGTCAGCGGCACGGAGAGGTTGAGCGAGACGGATAGAAGTGCGGCAGCGAAGCCGAGAGGGAGCAAGGGACGATGGAGAAAACGCTTAAACAGGACGAGATCGACGCCCTCTTCCAGGCGGCGCGGAGCACCGCGCCAGACGCCTTTCCCGCCGAGGTGAAGGCCAAGGTTGTGCCCTACAACTTCTCCTCGGCGGGACAGATCTCGACCGAGCAGTTGCGCGCCATCAGCATGTTGAACGATCTGTTCGCCCGCAATCTGACGCACAATCTGGCCGCATGGCTGCGCACCCGTTTTCAGGTCAACCTGGTCTCGGCCGAGCAGATCCAGTTCAATGAATTCCTGCTGCGCATTCCGGAGATCAGCTACGTGGCCTCGGTGCGCCTGGAGCCGCTGGGCGCTCTTTCCGTGCTGCAACTGGACTTGGCTTTGGCGCCGCCGGTGATCGACCTGTTGTTGGGCGGCGAAGGCAAGGAGGGGGCGCTGCGCGAGCTGACCGACATCGAAGAAGCAATCCTGGGGAGCGTTGTCGAGATCATCTGCCGCGAGCTGACAGCGGCCTGGCAGCCTGTAGGCCTGAGCTTCAACTTCGAGCGGCGCCAGATGCAAACGCAGGTGGCCCGCATCATGTCGGTCACGGAAAAAACTCTTTGCTTGAGCTTTGAGATTCGGATGCCTCATAGCTCTGGCCTGCTCAACCTGGCGTTTCCCGCCGTGGTGGCCAACACCATTCTGCGCCGCCTGACCTCGGACTGGGGCCGAAGCCGCCGTCACGCCGGGGATATCCGGGCGCGGATGGACGCGGCTGCGCGCCGTATCCGCTTTGGCGGCAGCCTGCAGTTACCCACTGTGCGTCTGTCGGCGAGCACCATTGAAAACCTGGAGGTGGGATCGATCCTTCGCCTGGATATGCCCGCCAACACGATGCCTGTATGGCGCGTTGGAGGCCAGCAACTGTCCGAAGCGCAGGCCGTTCGTCATGGAGCCCACCGGGGAGCGCGCATCGAGCGCCTGAATGTGGGGACCGAAGTATGAAAACCTATCTCGACTGCTGGATTGGTACGGCCACTGCCTTGTTTGCGCAGGCTCTTGCCGGCGAACCAAAACTGAGCGAATCTCTCCCCAAGCCGCTCGCTCCCGGCTCTTTTGGCTTTGCCGCCACGCTTTCCGGAGACGAGGCGGGCCGCTTCGCCGTAGTCCTTGACGGCACCATCCTGGCGTCGCCGCTCATGGGAGACGGGATGGACCAGAAAGCGGGCTGGAGCGAATTGCTGCGCGAGGTAGCCGAGTCCGCTGTCGGAGAACTGCTGGCCGCGACGGGCAAGAAATGCCGCATTGAGAAATTCGACACCACGGATGGTGAAAGCAAGGTCTCAAGAGCCTTCCAGTTGCAAGCCGGTGAACGGTCCTGGACGATCCTGGTTCGGGACGAGGTGCGCGCCCCCAAGCCGGAGGCCAAACCGGAGCCGGTCCGGCCTCCGTCCAAGCCAACTCCGGCCGCGTCGCCCGAGCCGCCGGCGATCAGCCCAGGGGTGGAATTGCTGCTCGATGTCGAGCTCGATGCTTCGTTGCGCTTCGGATGCCGGGAGATGCCGCTGGGCGAGATTCTCGACCTCGGCCCTGGAGACGTTGTCCAACTGGATCGCCATATTGCCGACCCGGTGGACTTGATCGTCGGCGACAAGATTGTAGCCCGCGGCGAGGTGGTCCTGATCAAAGGCAACTTTGGCCTGCGCATCACCGAAGTGGCCGCGCCCAGAAAGCGGTTGGAGAGCATACGATGCCTCTTTTAGGAGGGTGGCAGGCCGGCTCATTGGCCCAGGAAAACCAGGAGCCGGGCTTTGCAAGCAACTTGAGCAGGCATGTTTTTGAAGGCGGCGCTTCAGTCCCGGCGCCGGAGGGTAGATTGCGCACCTCGCCGATGGGATGGCTTCAAACCTGCGCCAATCCCGCCTGCGGGTCGGGGTGGCTGCATTTATGGCGCAGCCGCTCGGCTCCGGTCTTCGAGGGCGGCTGGAACTGCTCGGCAGCCTGTACGCATACGCGGGTAGTCGCAGCGGTCCGTCGTGAGCTGGAGGGCAGGTTGACGGCTCCCGAGATACACCGCCATCGCATTCCGCTCGGCCTGACGATGCTTGAACAAGGATGGATTACCTCGGCCCAGTTGCGCCGCGCATTGGAGGCGCAGAAGGCGGCCGGTGGCGGCCGGCTGGGCCAGTGGCTGGTCCGCCAGCATGGCGTGAACGAGAGACTCGTCACGCGTGCCCTGGGCCTGCAATGGAGCTGCCCGGTGTTACCCCTTGAGTTTCACGATGCCGAGGCGTTGACCGCGCTGCTGCCCCGGCTGTTTGTCGACGCCTTTGGGGCGTTGCCTTTGCGGGTTGCCGCGGGCAAGCTGCTTTACCTGGGCTTTGAGGACCGGCTTGACCCGGTACTGGCGCTGGCTATCGAGCGAATGACGGGATTGCGCGTCGAGAGCGGGTTGGTG
>Ga0302275_10000354_pt1 | contig 51594 bp, 51 predicted proteins | sample III_Bog_N2_2_FD_200229 | JGI IMG/M metagenome (GOLD analysis project Ga0302275, IMG submission 200229) | Peat permafrost microbial communities from Stordalen Mire near Abisko, Sweden - III_Bog_N2_2 | ecosystem: Environmental > Terrestrial > Soil > Wetlands > Peat | place: Sweden: Abisko... | reverse complement strand
GCGCGGCGCGGGCAGGTCGGCGAGCAGTTTTTGGAATTGCCCGAACGCCTGCGCCGCCGCGAACGCCTGCGCCGGCGACTCGACCACGTCCACGGCGCGTGTCCGTTCGACAAAATAATAGACGCGCCACCAATGGCCCGCGGCGTCGCGATAAAATGGGTTTCCGTCCAGCGCCGGAATCACCCGCAGCACCCGCCGCGCGGCGTCCGGCGCCCCGGCGATCTTCCGGTCGAGATGCGCCGTGACGCGCCGGATATTTTCCATCACGGCGGCGGGATTCGGGAAAACAACCGGGTTGAGCCGCTGCAGGATGTAGCGGTTGCGGAGGCCGTGGCCGGTCGTCACACGGAAGGTGTCGTTGATGTGGCCGCTGCCGAAAGGTTCGGCCCGGACAAAATCCCCGCCCAATTGAAATTGGCCCGCGATGGCACGAACCTCGTGATTGAAATTCATTTTCAACAGAATGCGGCGGTCCGGCCGGCGGCCTCAATGACCGCCATGGCCATGGCCGCCGCAACAGCCGCCGCCGCTGCGCCCGCCGCCGGTTTTTTTAACGGCGGGCGCTTCGTGGCCGGCCCCGGCGGCTGCGAAAGTGGAAAATTTCTTGTCGAGCCGGGTCGAGCCGCAGTGCGGACAATTCGTGCCGCGCCACTCGGCGGAACGGACGAGGATTTCGGAATCGCGTTCGCACTCGACGCAATGGAATTCGTAGATTGGCATGGCGCAAATTAGTCGGCGCAGCGGGATTATTCAAGCGCGGCGCAAGCCATCACCACGCCCGCGCGTACTGGTTCGGCGGCGGAATTGGATGTCCGAGCGTGCGCGCAGCGTGGGCCGGCCAATACGGGTCGCGCAGAAACTGCCGCGCCAGCAGCACTACGTCGGCCTGCCCGTTCCGGATGATGTCGTCCGCCTGTTGCGGTTCGGTGATGAACCCGACCGCCGCCGTGGCAATGTTCGCGCCGTGGCGGATTTGTTCCGCGAAGGGCACCTGGTAGCCGGGCTTGACGGTGATCTTCGCGTCCGGCACCACGCCGCCCGAACTGCAGTCCATCAAATCCACGCCCTCGGCCTTTAGCAATTTTGCGAGCGCAATGCTGTCGGCGATCTGCCAGCCGCCGTCCACCCAGTCAATTGCCGAGATGCGCACAGCTAGCGGCAGGTGGTCCGGCCAGACCTGACGGACGGCGCGCGTCGTGTCCCGCAGCATCCGGATCCGGTTCTCGAAGCTGCCGCCGTATTGGTCCGTGCGCCGGTTCGTAAGCGGCGAAAGAAATTCATTGAACAAGTAGCCGTGGGCCGCGTGGAGCTCCAGCCATTGAAAGCCCGCAGTCAACGCGCGCTTCGCGGCGGCGACAAATTCCGTTTGCACCCGGGCGATGTCCGTATCCGTCATGGCGCGCGGGATTTTTGTCAGTTCACCGCCGAAGAGAATCGCGCTGGGCGCGATCGTCTCCCAGCCGCCTTGCGTGGCGGTCAAATGCGCCCCGCCGTTCCACGGCAGAGCGGCGGACGCCTTGCGGCCGGCGTGCGCGATCTGAATGCCCGCGACCGCGCCTTGAGCCTGTATGAATTGGGCGATCCGCGCGAGCGGACCGATGTGCTCGTCCGACCACAGACCGAGGCACCCGGGCGTGATGCGGCCTTCCGGCGCGACGCCGGTGGCCTCGACGATGACCAGACCCGCGCCGCCGACCGCGCGGGCACCGAGATGGACAAAATGCCAGTCGTTCGCCAGTCCATCGGTGGCCGAGTACTGGCACATCGGCGAGACGCCGATCCGGTTGCGCACCGTCACGGAACGGACGGTCAGCGGTTGAAACAGATGCGGGACGGAGCTGGATGCGTTGGCCATGGCGCGGACAAACTAGGCTGGAAAATGAAAAGCGCAAGTGGCGCGGTGAAAGCTACCACGGCCGGGCGCCCTTGAGTTTCTTTTTCGCGAGCGGATCCTTCTCCCGCGTCTGACCGGCGCGCACTTGGATTCGGAACGGTGGCTCGACTTCCGGCGGCAACGGCGCGGCGGCCGGCGCGGGTTCCGCCGGCGCCGGACCGGCATCGACAATCTGGGCGATGACGCCGAGCAGCTCCGTCCGACCGTATCCGGTCGTCGCGGAACACTGGAAAATTTCCGGCAGCTGTTCGAACCAGCCGGCGATGCGTTCCTGGAAGGCCGCGATGTTGGCCGCCACGGATTCGGGCGTGCCGCGGTCCGTTTTCGTGAAGACGATGACGAACGGCAGCGCGTGGCGCGCGAGCCATTGCACAAATTCCAGATCGATCGGCTGCGGTTCCAGGCCGGAATCGATCAACAGGAACACGCAAACGAGGTTCGGCCGGTGCCGGAGGTAGTTCGCCACGGCGCGGTTGAACTGCGAGACGTGCTTGCGCGATCCCTCCGCGTAGCCGTAGCCCGGCAAGTCCACCAGCCGCCAGGTCCGGCCCACCGTGAAAAAGTTGATGAGCTTGGTGAAGCCCGGCGTCGGCGAGACGCGCGCTAGCCGGCCGACCCCCGCCAGCGTGTTCAGCAATGACGACTTGCCGACGTTCGAGCGGCCGATGAAGGCGAACTCCGGCAGCGACTCGTCTGGGCACGCGGCCAGGTCCGGCGCGCTGCGATCAAAGCTGGCGGTTGAAAGATTCACGATGTAAGCCGATGGCGGATAGTGCCAGCTATTGCGGGCCGCCGATACACCTATTTACGGAGCCAGATAAAGTGCGCGGTAGAAGCGCTGGCTGAACGCGGCGGCATTCGGATCCGTGAACGTGAACGGAGCCGTGTTCGTCTGGAGCGAAACCCAGTTGACCAGATCCGTGGATGCCTGCACGACGTACTGCTGGCTGGCGTCGCCCGACACATTGACGCTGAACTGCCCGCCGGAAAGGGTCGCCGTCGTCAGCGCGGCCGGCGTCACCGGCACGGTGTATTGAGTTTCATTGGAATAACCGCTTTCGGCTCCGCTGCGATCCACGGTGGTGGCGGCGAAATAGTAGGTCGCACCCGGTACCAGCCCGGTAACGGTGGCGTTGGTTGTGTTCCCGACCATCAGTACGCTGGCATAGCTGTGGCTCGCGGGGCCGGAATAGATTTTATAGCCGGCGACCTGCGGGTCGGCACTGGCATTCCAGGCCAGGGTGACGCTTTCATTGGCACGAACGGGAAGTAGGAACACCCACATCAACGCACTGCTCACCATCAACTCGAAGACAATCAAATTTCTCCGACTACGAACGACATTGCTCTGCATGCTCGGATCAAGTGCAGGCCGCTTGCCAGCGCACGTGAAATGCGGAATTAATTCGGAAGTTTTTTCCTAAAGTTTTCCCAGAACTTGCCTTGGTCAGAACGACCAATAAAAATCGCTTTAAATTGCAAGGCCGCCAGCACGACATGACACAATCCCTATCTTGGATCCAAGAACGAAAAAATAATTGGCCGATCCGCGCCGCCGGTTTTCTCCGGCGGTCATTGTCCTGATTGAAGGCAACTGTCTTCGGCATCCGCCCCGCCGCGAACATTCACCTAGGAAAATTTGTCCCGGATGGACCGGACGGAGCTTTTATCGCCCGGCTTTGGCGTTCCAGGTTGCCAGCGTGTCCGGCGAACCCTGCGCGCGGACGCCGTTGTCGGTCAGGATGGCGTCGGTGGCGGCCACCATCTGCGCCCGCGGGAAGACCATCGTCTCGCTGAAGCGGCTGTCGCACGCGATGGTGATGAATTCCGTCTTGGCATCCCGCAAGATCTCCACCAGGTGGTTTAAGTTCTTCACCCGGATGCCGTTGACACTCTTTACCACCTGCGCGCGCGGGTTGCTGTAGCCCTCGGAGAGCTTGTGCGGGAAGAACGGCGAGGCGATGACCACCAGTTGCTCGCCCGGAAACGCCGGCGAGTCCGCGAGGCGCGTGACCAGCGGGCTGGCCGAGGCGCTGAAGCGCGCCAGGACGGCCGCCGCATACTTCGTCCGCAGGACACTTCCCAGATATTCATCGGTGGCGGCGGAAAAAACCAACGGCCCGTAAATGAAATACGACGGATACTCGCCGTTCAAGGCCGGGATCAGGCGCGGATAATCCGCCGCGACGGGCAGGTTGATCTTCAACTCCCGGCCGGCGCGGACAATTGTCAGCGGCACGGTGCCATTTGTCGCGAGGTGCTGGATCTCGTATTCTAAACGCACCCGCAGGTCGTCGCCCAGCCGGATCATCCCCTGGTCATCCACCGGCGTGTCTCCGATCCGCGTGATCACGTCCCATTCCTTGAGCGGATACGCTGCGTCCGTGCGGTACGGCTGGTGCACCACCATGCCCGCCACGGAGGCCGGCAGCTTTAGAAACGCCCGTAGGGCCGGGTTCTCAAGCGTCTGCAACTGGTCGTACATCCCCGGTTTGCCGTCGTAATGCCCGTCCGCGATGTCCTTCAGGAACAAATCAATCTCCTCGCTCGGGATGATGTAGCCGATGTTTTCCGCATCGTTCAACCGGCTGAAGGTCAGCCCGATCATCTTGTCGCCCACCACCGCCGCGCCTCCGCTGTTGCCGGGATTGATGGCCGCGTCGATCTGGATGCGCAGGCCTTCCACCGGAAAGTTGTACGGCGCGAACTCCACCCGGGACACGATGCCCTTGGTGATGGACAGGCCGCTGCCGCCCTCGGGAAAACCGTAGGCCAGCACCGCGTCCTTGATACCCGGCAACGTCTTGGCCCGCGCCAGGGTCGGATGCGTGTCGAAAAACGTGTCGTCGTCCAGCTTCAGCACCGCCAGATCGATCCCCGGTGCAATGGCTTCCACCGTGGCGGAAATTTTGTCGCCGGCCTGATTCGCCTGAATTTGCACGTCGCTGGCGTAATCCACCACGTGCGCATTGGTCAGGATGCGGTGGCCCTCGATCACCACGCCGCTGCCGCTCACATCCTCCGGTGACTGTTTGGCCCAGGGCTTGTAGGGATCGGGATAACGCACCGTGGAAAAAACTTTCACCACCGAGTTCTCGATGCCGCCCGCCGCCTCATTCGTTGCTCCGGCCGGCACCGCTACCGGCGCATCCAACCCGTCCGCGTGCAGACTCAGGGCTGACGCCCCCAATGTGATCATCAGCCACCGACACACAGCGGCACCCGGGGAATTCATTATAAAGGGCATATCCGGGCGCGATGCTAGGGAATACGCCGGATTCGCGCAAAGGAATTATCCGTCCGCACCGCTTGGCCGCGGTACCCGCCCTCAATCCTTCGCCTGCCGAAGCTGACCCTACGGCAACGAGCTTTGGGAATTCGACGAACTCGGCTACATGAAATTTCGTTGGGAACGAGCGGTGTAAATTTCCAACAATCAAGCGGGCAACGAGCAAATCCTGTGGCGTCGGTCTGTGACCGACGACGGCGCAGACACAGCGCCGCTACAACCGATGCTGCCGCCCCGACGGGCTGGGGAATTTTTGGTTCGGGTTTCTACAAAAATGGCGCACCTACGATTCTAGGAAGATAATTGCAACAGAAGCATCTTGACTTTCGAATTCGGATCTATTTTACTCGGAGCAGTCGTAGTGCAGTTTCTGTGTAGGAAAATGTGCGCGACCCCTGATTGGTTGAAAATGTAGTTCGTGCTGGTGTGAGCTAATCGTTGCTTGCCCGGATAACTACCAATCTAGGCGGAACTACGAATGTTAAACATATGCAAACTACAAATACGCTCACTTCGAGCGACTCGGTTGTTCAAATCCCTGTTCACCAAGATCAGATTCGCGTTCTGGTTGACCCTCTTGAACCCAAAGCAAAATCCCGTGCCATTGCGTGCATCGCGGTGCAGGATTTATACAATTCGGGAATAGGTGACTGGCTTGAAGCAAATGTTCGTTTTCAAAAAATGAGCACTAGCATTGCTAAGGATATTCTGAAAACTTTAGACGAGCGCCCCGAAAACATGCACCCGCTGAACCGTGGACTCACGATTTTGGCAAATGGATTTAGGTATGATACACAAGCCCGTGCGCTTGTGATTCAATTACGCGACCCAAAACGTCACGGAATTATAGATGGTGGCCATACGTTCAAGGCAATTCAACAAGTGACCAAAGACCGCTTGGATGCCGGTCTTGAAGCTCCAAAAGCATTTGTCAATGTTGAGGTGCTTGCGGGATATGATGACATCTCAACTGATATTATCAGCGCAAGAAATTCTGTCTGCCAAGTTCGTTCATCTGCCATTTATGCAATTGATGGTGTCTTTGCTGATTTGCGTCAGTCGCTGGCGAAAGCAATGTTGGAAGATTTAGTGGCGTTCAAACAAAACGAAGACAAACCTATTTCGGTTGAAGAAGTCATCGCTGTTGCATACTTGTTTCATCCGTCGTTTGCAGACGGAAGTTCGCATCCAACTAAATCCTATTCATCGCGCGCGTCCTGCGTGGAAACCTACGCGGAGGAATGGACGCTAGTAAAAGAAGCCAAAGATTCAACTCGCTGGAAACAAGGATTTGGGAAAATTGTTCATCTTACTCCCGAATTCTTGCGTCTGTCTGAAGAAATCGAAGCCGAGGTGGATGAAACTTATCGTTCCGGGGGTGGCTTGAAAGGTTTGCTCAACGAGCAAAATGAAACCGCGAAAGAAGGAAAAGAAAAAGGCAAAAAGTTGAAGGAATTGTCTGGCCCGCGCGACTTGCCAATCACAGGCATCCACGTTAAATCTGGATGGCCAACTGGTTACCTTTATCCAATCGTAGGAGCTATGCGCCCATTGCTTGATTATTCGGGTGATGTAGCCAAATGGAAGGTCGCTGACCCGCTTGCCATTTTTGATTCTGTGAAAATGCAAATCGTAAAAAAGCTGCTCGCCTTTGCTGATGAATTTGGCCGTAAGCCGAATGCAGTTGGGAAAAATCAGCTTTGCTGGAGCAGCCTCTACGACACAGTCGAAAACGCCTGTTTGCGTGAACTTGCAAAATCGTAACTCAACTTCGTAACATCAAAAGAGCGTGGGTCGGAAACGATCCACGCTCTTTAAATTTATTTCGCGGTCGCGAGTCCCGCTTCCGTTTCGCAATTATCATTCCCACAACCACAACCACCTTCTTCCTGGTCGCTGAAATCGTGGCTGTCCCAGTTCGGGTCGAGGCCGAGGTCTTTGAGCATCTGGAGATCTTTTTCGACGGGCTGGTTCAGCGTGGTGAGATAATTGCCCACCATCAGCGCGCTCGCGCCGGCCATGAAGATCATGCTTTGCGCGTCGCGCAGGTTCACGGTGCGGCCGCCGGCGATCATGATTTCCTGGCGGGGCAGGATGAACCGGAAGCACGCGATGGTCTTGAGGATTTCCATGACGGGCAGCGGCTCGTTCTTGGCGAACGGCGTGCCGGGAATGGGATTGAGGATGTTCACGGGCACCACGTTCGCGCCGATAGCCTTCAATTCAAATGCGAGGTCGCAACGGTCAGCGCGCGTCTCGCCCATGCCGATGATGCCGCCGGAACAAATCTTGATGCCGGCCTTTTTTAAATAGCCGATGGTTTCCAGCCGGTCGTCAAACGTGTGCGTGGTGCAGGTGTTCGGGAAAAAACGGCGCGAGCTCTCAAGGTTGTGGCCGTAGCATTCCAAGCCGGCTTCCTTCAGGCGATTGGCGACTTCCTGTTTCTTGATGATGCCGAGCGAGGCGTCGGGGCGCGTCTTGCCGCCGGCTTTCAATTCGCGGATGCGGTCACAGACTTCATCGAGCATCGGGCCTTCGTTCAGCCCTTTCCACGCGGCGACGAGGCCGACGGCGGTAACTTGGTTCTTGTTCGCTTCGTCAGCGGCTTCGTTCACCGGCTCGGGTTCGATAAAACCGTATTTCGGCGAGCCGGTCTGATAGTGCGAGGACTGCGAACAGAAACTGCAATTCTCGGAACACGCGCCGGCTTTGGCGTTGACGATAGAGCAGAGATGAATCTTGTTGCCCTTGAACTGTTCACGGATGCGGTTGGCCCACGACAACAAATCCAGAATGTCGGCGGAGGTTTCGAGGTTGAACAGCCACGTCGCTTCGTCACGGGTGAGGTGGCCGCCGCCCAAAACCCGCTGGCCGAGTTCGGAGATTTTGTTGTGCGTGGTCGCGTCAACCGGTTTCGCTGTCATGGTTGACAGGATAACGGCCGGGAAAAATTCCGCAAGGGGGGCTTCACTTCACCGTTCCAGGCAGCACCCGCGAGGGATTCACCCGGTGGAGATAGGCGGCGAGCGAGGCGATCTGCATGTCGCTGAGCGGGCCGCCCTGCGACGTGGCGAACGCGGGCATCAATGAGCCAGCCTTGCCGGCCGTGATCCAGGTGCGCCAGAATTCCTCGCTGGTCGGCACCTGCAAGTTGTGCAGGTCGGGCACCATGGTGGCACGGTTTTTGGCCTCGTGACAGATGGCGCAAACGGCGTTGAACAGTTGCTGGTCATACTGGCCCTCGACATTTTTCAAGTGGCAGCTGGCGCAATCGCCCCTGAAAATGGCCTGCCGATCCGCCTTGGCGGCGGCGATGCCGGCATCACGCTGGGCCTCGGTCATTTCGGGCATGGGCGGGGCCGGCAGAATGTTGATGCGGAGCATGAGATCCTTGTTGCCCTTGTCCGTGGTGAAGCTCACGTGTTTGAACAACGTGCCCACCTTGCCCGCCAGATTGACGCTCAGCTTGATCTGCCCGTTCGAGCCGGGGGGAATCGTCCACGGCACCGGTGGCAGTTCCGCCGTGGTGCAACCGCAGGACGGATGGACGTTCAAGATCGTGACGGCGACCGGCGCGATGTTATTGGTGACCGTGACCAGGTTGGTGACGGTCTCGAGATTGGCGATTTGGGAGCGATTGCCCCAGAAAAGCCGCGTCCAAAATCCCGTATTGGTCACCGTGGTGAAATGGGTGGTGGTGACCACGTTGGTGACCAGCACCAGATCCATGTTTTCCGCCGTGTTGGTGAAGTTGAACGTAAACCGGGCAAAAGCCTCACCATTCGTCACTTCCACCGACTTTGACTCTGCGTCCCAGGCGAAGGTGCCAGCCGGCAGCGGCTGGCTGGCGTGCGAATAGTCCGGCACATAGACCGGCTTGGTGGCCACCAGGTCGTGGGGCGGGGCGGCGGAAACGCTTCCGCCGGCAAAACCAAAAATCATCGCGGCGGCAAAATACGTCGGGCGCAGTTTCATTTCCGTTTTGAATTTAGCAGGTCGTCCGCCTTTGACGAGCAGGATTTGGCCGCGCCGGTTTCACAGCCGGTTCAGCGCGCTCAACACGGCCTTGACCGAGGCGAGCTCGATGTTCGTGTCCACGCCCGCGCCCCAGCGCGCCTTGCCAGCGGCGGATTTGATCTGGATGTAGGCGATGGCTGCCGCCGTTTCGCCACTACCCAGAGCTTGCTCCCTATAATTGGATATTTCAAAGCGTGGCACGCCGATTTGGGAAAAACCATGAACGAGCGCGGCAAGTGGGCCGTTGCCTTCGCCGAAGAATTCCACTGCTTTGCCGTCTTGCAAAAGTTTAGCGTGGCATTTTACGATGCCATTCTTGCTCTCCGTTTCAAAGCTTTTGAGTGACCACGGCGAAACCCGCTCGATATATTCTTTCCAGAACATCGCCTTCAACTCCGCGCCGGAAACTTCGCGCCCGAGTTTATCCACCGCGTCGTTCGCGATCGGGCCGAACTCGCGCTGCATATCCTTCGGCAATTCGATACCGAATTCACTCTCCAGCAGATACGCCACACCGCCCTTGCCGGACTGTGAGTTGACGCGAATGACTTCGCGATATTCGCGGCCGATGTCCGCCGGGTCGATCGTGAGATATGGCACGTCCCAAGGCGCATCGGGAATTTTTTCGCGCTCGGTTAGCCCTTTTTTGATCGCGTCCTGATGTGAGCCACTGAAAGCGGTGAACACCAACTCACCCGCATAAGGTTGGCGCGCGGGAACCGCCATGCCGGTGCAGCGCTCGTAAACGTCGATGATCGAACTGAGATTCGAGAAATCCAATTTCGGATCAATGCCGTGCATGTAGAGGTTCAACGCCACGGTGACGACGTCCAAATTGCCCGTGCGCTCGCCGTTGCCGAACAACGTCCCCTCAACCCGGTCTGCGCCCGCGAGCAGGCCGAGCTCCGTCGCCGCCACGCCGGTGCAGCGGTCGTTGTGCGTATGCAACGAAATGATGAGGGAGTCGCGATTCTTGATATTGCGGCAAATCCATTCGATTTGATCCGCATATACATTGGGCATGGCCACTTCCACCGTGTCCGGCAAATTCAAAATCATCTGATGCTGCGGCGTCGGCTGCCAAACGTCCATGACGGCTTCAGAAATTTCCTTCGCGTATTCCACTTCCGTCATGCTGAAACTCTCCGGTGAATACTGGAGCATCACTTCCGTACCTTTTTCCGTGAGCCGGTGCAACCGATCCTTGATCATTCGCGCGCCATTAACCGCGATGGCCTTGATCTCGTCCTTCGACTTGCCGAACACCACGCGCCGTTGCGCCGGCGATGTCGAGTTATACATGTGGATGATGACCTTATTCGCGCCGATCAACGACTCGACGGTGCGCTCGATTAAATCCTCGCGCGCCTGCACAAGCACCTGAAGCCAGACGTCATCCGGCGCGCGCTGCTCCTCGATGAGCCGGCGGTTGAAGTTGAATTCGGTGTTGGACGCTGAGGGAAAGCCGACTTCGATTTCCTTGAAGCCGATTTTTACGAGCGTCTGAAACAGTTCCAGTTTCTGCGACACGTTCATCGGCACGGCGAGCGCCTGGTTGCCGTCGCGCAAATCCACGCTGCACCAGCGCGGCGCGGCGGTGAGCACGCGGTTGGGCCACTGGCGTTCCGGCAAGTGGACCGGCGGAAATGCGCGATATTTTTTTGACGGGTCTTTGTGCATGGTTCGGCTCTCTTATTATTGCCATCCGGCGCGCAGGTTAAAACAAAAAACCCACCGCCGGGTCGGCAGTGGGTTGGTTAAATTCTTGGAATGAATCAAAACCCGACTGCCGCGCCGGTCAGCAGCGCGTTTGTAAGCAGCAGGTTCAAGATCACTTTCACTGCAAGACCCTAGCTCATTTGCTTTGTCTTGTCACCGGCAAAATTGTTGAATGGCCGTGTGACCGCCACCGTCGCCCAAGCCAACACCGCCTCCCGCCGCGATGCGGAATGGTGGCTCGCGGTGCTAGCAACCATCGCGGTACTGGCGCTGCATCTGTTTTTTCTCAACCGCATCGGCGGGCTCTGGCGCGACGAGGTGAACTCCGTCAGCATCGCGCAAGGCCAGCTCAGCCAGCTCACGGAAGATTCGTTTCCGGTTTTGTTCCCACTCCTGTTACGCGGCTGGAGCGCACTCGGTTTGGGCGGATCCGATCTGGCGGTGCGCTGCTTTGGCGTGCTGCTGGGATTATGCCTTACCGCCGCTTTCTGGCTGGCGGCCTGGTGGACACGCCGCGCGCCGCCGTTGTGGTCGCTCGTGCTCGTGGCGCTGAATGCCTGGGTGATTTACTACGCCGCATCGCTCCGGGCCTACGGCCTCGGCAGCGCGATGATCGCGCTCTGCGCGGCGGCGGGCTGGCATTTTGTCCAACATCCCGGGAAAAAATCGTGGCTGATATTTGCCGCGGCCGCCGTCTTGAGCGTTCAGTCGCTGTATCAAAATTCCGTCCTGGTCGCGGCGGTTTGTGCCGGGGCGGGCGCGGTGGCTTTGCGCCGGAAACAGTTCAAACTGACTAGCTTCATTTTTTTCGCGGGCCTGACGGCGGCGATTTCGCTTTTGCCCTACTGGCATGATTTTGCCGGGATGCCGCAGGGCGCCGCGCCGCTGCGGGTGGACTTCGACCGCTACACCGCCTTCAACAATCTTGACACCCTGCTCGCGTATCCGCTGCCGCAATTTTTCTGGGTGTGGACCGGGCTGGCCGGGTTCGTTCTGCTCCGTGCCGTCATCGGCTTTTTTTCGGCCCGGGGCGATGATCGTTCTTTGTTCGCCGCCGTGACGTTGATTCTGGGTACAGCCGGGTTTTGGGCGTTTTTGCGGCTGGCGAGTTTTCCGGTCCAGCCGTGGTATTTCCTGCCGCCGGTGACATTGTCGGCGGTCTGTCTGGAGGCGGCGTTGCCGCGGCCCGCGGGACGTTTCCGCGCCTTGCTCTGGGGCAGCTTGGCGGCCACGGCGGCCATTTCCGCCCTCTGTGCCGGGCCGGTTTTGGATTATCGGTTTACGAACATTGACCGGCTCGCGGAAAAGGTTGCGGCCGCCGCCGGGGAAAAGGATTATGTCGTCGTCACGCCCTGGCAGGTTGGCATCACTTTTTCGCGCTATTTCAAAAGTCCGTGCGCGTGGACGACGGTGCCGCCGATCAGCGACCATTCGCGTCACCGCTTTGACCTGCTGCAACTCCAGATGCAAACCACCACTGCGATGCAGCCGGTGCTTAAACGCGTCGCCGCCTCGCTGCGGAACGGCGGCACGGTCTGGGTGCTGGGTGGCATCAACCAACCGGACGGCTCCCGGATGCCGCCCTCCCTGCCGCCACCGCCCTTGCCGGCCAGCGGCTGGAATGAAACGCCTTACCGTTTCACGTGGAACGACCAGCTTGGCTGGTGGCTGCACCACCGCTCCACGAACATCGCGGTGCTCGACGCGGGCCGCGATCCGGACGTGAATATCGAGAACGTCCCCTTGGCCAAGGTGACGGGTTGGAAAAATCCGTAAACAATCTCAGCCGATAAATGCCGCGTGAACGGCTTTCACCGCCTGCTCGCCCTTCGCGAGGTCGATGACGACCGAAATCTTGATCTCGCTCGTGGAAATCATATCGATGTTGACGCCTTCGTTCGCGAGCGTCTCAAAGAGTTTGCCCGCCACGCCGGTGTGCGACTTCATGCCGACGCCGACGATGGACAACTTGCCGATCTTCTCGGCGGTGATGACTTCGCGATAGCCGACTTCTTTTTTCAATCCCTCAATGACCTTCTGCGCCTTGAGCAAATCTGGCTTGTCGGCGGTGAACGAAATGTCCGTGGCCGGCGTGCCGGTGCCGTGGCTGATGTTTTGGATGATCATGTCCACGTTCACGGTCGCATCGCCGAGCGCCTTGAAAATTTTGGCCGCCACGCCGGGTTTGTCCGGCACGCCCACGAGCGTGACCTTGGCCTGGTTTTTGTCGAGTGCGACGCCGCGCACGACCACGCCTTCCATGCTTTTTGTTTCTTCTTTCACAATGGTTCCGGGGTTGTCATTGAGGCTGGAGCGGACCTCGAACACGACTCCAAATTTCTTCGCGAATTCCACCGAGCGGCTCTGCATCACCTTGGCGCCGAGGCTGGCGAGTTCGAGCATCTCATCATAGGAAATCTCCGCCAGCTTCTTCGCCGTCGGCACGATGCGCGGGTCGGTGGTGTAAACGCCATCCACGTCCGTATAGATCTGGCAGAGATCGGCCTTGAGCGCGGCCGCCAGGGCAATCGCAGTCAGATCCGAACCGCCGCGGCCGAGCGTTGTAATCTGGCCGGCCGCCGTCTCACCCTGAAAACCGGCGACGATGACCACATTGCCCGCCTTGAGCTTTTCATGAACCTGCTTCGGCGTGATGTTATGAATCTTCGCCTTCGTGTGGACGCCGTCGGTCACGATGCCCGCCTGCGCGCCCGTCATGGACACCGCCGGGACGCCGATGGTGTGCAGCGCGATGGCCGTGAGCGCAATGGTCTGCTGCTCGCCGGTGGCCAGGAGCATGTCCATCTCGCGCTCGCTCGGCAGCGGCGCAATGTCCTTGGCCAGCTTGATGAGGCCATCCGTGACGCCGCTCATCGCCGAGACGACCACCACCACCGAGTCGCCGCGCGAACGGCATTCCGCCACGCGCCGGGCAACGTTCTTGATGCGGTCGGTGTTGCCGACCGAGGTGCCGCCGTATTTCTGAACAATCAAGGGCATATCATTTCTGGAATCGCGCGCAACCGCCGCGGCAGAAGTCCAATGGAAACGGAAGTGTAGTCAGACGGCCGCGGTTTGAAAAGTGCGGAGTTGGCCTCAACCCGGGACTTGCGCCTCAACCCAGCGGGCGAATAGCCAGAGCAAGTCCGACAGCCGGTTGAGGTACAGGACAATTTCTTGGTTCCGCAGCTCGCCGGTGAACTTCAGCTCGCACACGCGCCGTTCTGCGCGGCGGCAGACCGTGCGCGCCACATCCAGCGCGGCGGAATGCTGCGTCGCCCCCGGCGTGGCCCAGCCCTTGAAACTAACGTTCTGCGCCTCGATCGCCCCCACGAGCGCATCGAGCTTCGCGGTCAGGTCTGGCGTCACCAGAAAATAACCGTCGGTGGTGTATCGATGCAGATCCTCCGGCTGCACGCAGAGCTCGCCCATCAACACGATCAAATCCTTTTGGACGGCCAGCAGGTTGTCGCGCACAAACGCGTGCTCCGCCGTCGCCCGGGCCAGGCCGAGCGCGCAATTCAACTCATCCACCGTCCCATAGGCTTCCACGCGCATATGATGCTTCGGCACCCGCCGGCCATACATCAGGGCCGTCGTGCCGTTGTCGCCCGTCTTGGTCGCAATGCTCATGGTAAAATTTTGCTAGTCGTTCTGGAGCGGCTTTGCCCCCCGTGCGTTGGCCGCTTTTTTCGTCGGCGCCGCCGGGGCTGGCGACGGCGCTGCCGTCAATTTTTGATAATTTAAAATTCCCTTCACAATCGCCGCCGCAATCTGTTTCCGGTAACCCGCGTCGAAAATCTTTCGCCCCTCCACCGGATGCGTCATGTAGCCGCTCTCAATCAGGATGGCCGGCATCGCCGCATCGCGCAACACCGCAAACCGCGCGCGCCGCACGCCGCGATCCACCGCGCCGAGATTCTTCACCAACGACCGCTGCACCTGGTAGGCCAGCAGCAGGCTTTTCCGCTCGGAGAGGTTGGCCGTCGTTGCTCCGTAGTTCGCGCCCTCGCCCTGCGCGTTCGAGGAGGCCGCGCCGACCGGGGTGATGCAATAAGTCTCCGGCCCGCTCACCTCCGCCTTGGCCGTCGCCGTCGCGTTGAAATGCAGGCTCACGAACAAGTCCGCGTTCGCCCGGTTGGCAAGGTCCGGCCGCACCGGCAACTCCACGTAATTATCCTTCGTGCGCGTGAGGATGACTCGGAAACCCGCCGCCAGCAGTTGGTCGCGCAGCTCGGCGGCCAGCGCCAGCGTGTACGTCTTCTCAAAGTGCCAGCCGACATGGTTGCCCGTGTCCCGCCCTCCGTGGCCGGGGTCGATGGCAATGGTGAAAACCGGCCGCCCTGTCGGCCGGGCCGGAAACAGCAGCGGCCCGATCGTCCGGGTCAAATCCATTTGCGCCACGGCGAACTGGCCCCGGTCCACCGCCACCGGAAATGACAGCGCCACGTTCACTCCGTTGATTTCCGCCATGTGCGAATCTTTCTCCAGCACCAGCCGCGCCGTGCGGTTGGTCAGGACGAGGACCTCGCCATGCCGCGCCGCCAGGCGGAGGCCGTTCGCGTCCGCCCAATCCTCGACCGGCTGGTAGCCGCGGCTGTTGACGTACACCGCGCGCGCGCCCGCCGCGGAACACGCGACGGCGAGCAGCAACCCGAGCCAGCAACGGAATTTCATGGCCGCGCAAGTTAAGGCGCAACGGCCTAAAGCTAAAGGGGAATTTTCCCGCCGGGGTTGCCGCCGTGCGACCGCTAATCCGGGTCGCGGGACGGGGCGGACGACTTGGGACGGAGACTTTGGCAGCGCTTAACGAAGAGGAAATAGACGCCGGGCCCGAAACAGAGCAGCATCACGGAAATGCCGGTGGCGATGCCCCAAAACGTGCCTATGGGGGCGCAGCAATCTTCGCGGCGGCGTACGATGACGTGGCTGGGCACGGCCACGATGAGTTCGAGGATGCTCCCGCGCAGCAGCCAGCGTGTGCTGCGTTGCAGGAGGGTGGCTTCATCGTCTGCCTTGGCGTAACTCCTGAAGATGAGGGCCCAGATGATCCAGAAGATGCCCACAGTGATCAGGGCCGAACATAATACATGTAAATCGCTGCTGTTCTGGGCGGGGTGGATCGGATTCACGAAATCAATGAGGCTCGTGCCGCCACGTTTGATGATCCCATTTTCCTTGAAGAGGGCGGCGAGCAGGGACAGGACGCCGGCAAAGGCGAGGTTGGCCAGGAAGAACGCGGTGACGAGGATCGGAACTTTCAGCGGACGGCGCGCGGGCAGCCGTCGCTCGGCGATGTGAATGGGCAGCAGGAGCAGCACGAACTGCCCGCCCGCCAGCACGGCCAGCCAGAGCCAGTATTGCCATTGGCCGAAGAGGCTCAAAATATCCTTGAACGGAATGTTCTGTGAATCCCAAGCATTAAAGGCGGCGACGACAACCGGCACCGTGAGCAGCAACAAGGCGGCAGCGTAGAGGAGGACGATGAGGAAGGCCCAGCGTTTCATGGTGATATTGTGGTCAGGCTGTCAAACCCCGCGCCAGCGAAATTGTTGCGGCGGATACGGCGGCGAAGGTTAGCAGTTGATTTCCGGCGGCAATGGTTTTTAATGCGGCAACGATTTTTTGCCATGAACATCCACGAATATCAGGCCAAGCAATTGCTCGCGCAGTATGGGGTCAATGTGCCCTACGAAATCCCCGCCAAGTCGCTCGCCGAAGTGCGGCCGGCGGCGGAGCGGATCGCCGCCACCGGCAGCGCCAAAGTCGTGGTCAAATCCCAGATCCACGCCGGCGGCCGCGGGAAGGGCACATTTAAATCCGGCTTCCAAGGCGGCGTAAAAGTTGCCGGCTCGGTGGACGAAGCGGTGGGCTTTGCCGGGCAGATGCTCGGCCAGACGCTCGTCACCAAGCAGACCGGCGCGGACGGACGGATGGTGCAGACGTTGCTCCTCGCCGAGGGTGCCAAGATCAAAAAAGAATTTTACCTCGCCGTGTTGCTCAACCGCGAGACGTCGCGCCCGCTCATCATGGCCAGCACCGAGGGCGGCATGGACATCGAGGAAGTCGCCGAAAAGCATCCGGAAAAGATTTTCAAGGAGACGATTGATCCCGCCGTCGGCATCATGCCGTATCAGGCGCGGAAGATTTCTGCCGCGCTGGGACTGAAAGGCGATCTCTTCAACGCCGGCGTGAAGCTCATCACCGGCGTTTATAACACCTGGTGGGAATGCGACGCTTCCATGGTGGAACTCAATCCTCTGGCGGTCGTCGAGTTGCGCGACGGCAAGGAAACCGTCATGGCGCTGGATGCGAAGATTTCCTTGGACGACAACGCGCTTTACCGGCACAAGAATATTCAGGAGATGCGCGACCTGAACGAGGAAGCGCCGCTCGAAATCGAAGCGAGCAAATTCAATCTCAATTACATCAAGCTCGACGGCAGCATTGCCTGTCTCGTGAACGGCGCGGGGCTGGCGATGGCGACGATGGACATCATCCAGCACTTCGGCGGCAGCCCGGCGAACTTCCTCGATGTCGGCGGCGGCGCGAGCAAGGACCAGGTCACCGCCGCGTTCAAGATCATCCTGAGCGACCCGAACGTGAAGGGTATCCTTGTGAACATCTTCGGCGGGATCATGGATTGCAACGTCATCGCCACCGGCATCGTCGCCGCGGTGAAGGAGACCGGCCTGAAGCTCCCGCTGGTCGTCCGGCTCGAAGGCAACAACGTCGCGGCCGGCAAGGAGACCCTGGCGAAATCCGGCGTGGCCATCATCACCGGCGATTCCATGGCGGACGCGGCGCGGAAGGTGGTCAAGGCCGTCGGCCAGTAATCAATTGTGAAAATTACCCGGCGGCTTCCCGGTGCGGAAGCCGCCGTTTTTCTTATTAGGCAATCCGCAGCCAGACGGTTTTCAAGTACGCCGGTTCGGCGCGGCTGATGGGGAAATCCGGCGGCTGCGGTACATAATGCCGTTGCGCAATCGTGCGGTTCAAGGCGCGGACCGCGTCTTCCACGACGGCTAGGAACTCCGCCGGGGGCCAGTCCGCGGCGTTTGTCGAGGCAAGTAGCACGCCGCCCGGCCGGAGCACGCCCAGCGCGGCGGTGACCAGCCGACCGTAGTCCCGCGTCGCGCGGAACGAGCCGTATTCCTTCGATTGCGAGAATGTCGGCGGGTCGAGCACCACGGCGTTAAACCGCACGCTTTTCTTCCGGAACCGCCGCAGCCAGTCGAACGTGTCGCCGTAGATGAACTGGTGCGACTGCGGTTCGAGGCCGTTGAGTGCGAAATTGCGCCGCCCCCAATCCAGATACTTCCTCGAGAGGTCCAGGCTGATTGTCCCCACGCCGGCCTTGGCCGCCGCGAGGGAGAAGCCGCAGGTGTAGGCGAAACAGTTCAACAGCCCGAAGCCCGGGTTCCACGGCCCCAGCTCGAAGCCCGCGGCGACGTGGCCCGTGAGCAGCCGGCGGCGGTTGTCGCGCTGGTCCAGAAATAATCCGACGGAATAACCTTCCGCAAAGCTCAGCTCGTAGCGCAGGGAGTTTTCGAGAATCTCAAAACGTTCGGGTGCGGCGGTGCCGAATACGAGCTGTGGCGAGGCCTCGGCCGGCCGGGTGCGGCGCACCTGGCGCGACAAGGTTTTGTGGTACGCGCCGCGCGACGCGAAGTGTTCGGCCAGACGCGCCAATTCCGCCTGCTGGTGCGTCGTCAGCGGCGCCTCGGATTGCGAGAGCAGGTAGTCGCCGAGCTTTTCCACGTACCACCCCGGCCAGCCGTCGCTCGCGCCCTGCACGACGCGGTAGGCGTTCGTGGCGTCCGTCTCCACGAACGCGCGCAGGGCGCGGCGCGGTTCGACCGCAAAATCAACCGGCGCGACGAACCGCACCGGCGCACCGGTGGCCGGATGCGTGAATGCGATCTCCCCGGCATGCAAATAAACGCGCGCCGAGGGCGTGCCGCCGTACAGCCCGTCCCCGAGGATGGGGAAACCGCTCTCGGCAGCTTGGACGCGGATCTGGTGCGTGCGGCCGGTGAAAGGCTCGGCCGTCACCATCGTCAGGCCGGCGCTGTGGACGGCGAACTTGGCGTCCACCACCGGCGTGAACCGGGTCTCCGCGACTTCACCGCCGGATCCGCTGGCGTATTGGTCGCCAACCCGGACGAGTTCGGACTTCACCGTGAACGCGTTCTTCGGCACGGCGCGGTCGGTGAGCAGGAGATATTGCTTGTGGACCCGGCGCGCGGTGAATTGTTCCGTCAGAGATTGGTTGGCGAGCGGTGTTTTGCCGAAGACGAGCACGCCGCTGGTTTCCTTGTCCAGTCGGTGCAGGATGGCGAGGGACGCCCAGCGCGGTTCGCGGTGCCGGAGCCAGTCGTAGAGGCCCTCGCCGGCGTGGGGCGCTGGCGCGTGGGTGTTCCAGCCGGCGGGCTTGTGTACCACCAGCAGATGCTCGTCCTCAAAGATCACACACGGAACCATGCGGCATGAAAACATTTTCCGGCGGGCGATTGAAGCCGGAAACGTGCCCCGGCGCGCGCAACGGTGGAGGTTCAACCGCGTGTGGCTTCGAACCCCAGCCAGCCCCAGCCGAACAGGAGGCAGAGGCCGCCCGCCGGCGTCACCGCGCCGAGCCAATGAACGTTCGTCAACGCCAGCAGGTACAGCGAGCCCGAGAAGAAGCCTATGCCGGCGAGGAAACTCCACCACGCCACCGCCGGAAACGGCTTTCGTTCGGCCAGGACGAACAACATCACGGCGTGGATGAAATGATAAAACACCGCCTTCTCCCAGACGGCGGTCAGGCCGTTCTGCGCGAGCAGCCCCTTCAGCCCGTGCGCGCCGAACGCGCCCAGCGCCACCGCCAGGAATCCCAGTGCGGCGGCGATGCGGGTGGCCCGTATTTGATTCACGCCGCCAGTGTCGATTTGGAACGGCCCGCGCGCAAATCTTTTCCCGCCAGCCGTTGCCCAAGCCCGGCGAAGCAAAATAAATGCGTCGGGGATCCTACCGGTTGAAAAATCACTTAAAACCGCGCGTAAGTTAATCGTGATATTCCCGGAAAACCGCCGCCGTCGAGGTGGCGGGATCAAACACCGCGTACACGCCGCCGCGCTGGTGTTCCTCCGATTCCTTGAAGTCGCGCCGGAAGCACGGAAGGTTCTTCAGCGGCGGCAAACTCTGGAACAGCCGGGTGCCATTCTGCGCCGAACGGTCGAGCCGCGACTGAAATTCAAACGCGTCCGCCGGCACCAGTTTCGCCCCGGCCACCAGCGTTTGAAAATCCTTCGGCCCAACCGTGAACACCGCCAGCCATTCACCGCGTAGAAAAGTGGAATAGCCCGCGATCCGGACGTGGCTGGCCGAAGCCGGCGCATTCCCCAAGCAAATAAAGTTCAACCGGTGACCCGGCGACTTGCCGGCGCCCAACAGCCCGAGCGCCAGCGTCACCACCAGCGCCGGTCCCACCAGCAGCGCCACCGCTCGCGGCCGCCGCCACGCGCGCTTTTCGATCCATACCTTGGTCAAAGCGAAGATGGTGCTGCCCGCGCCCCCGACCAATACCATGACCGGGATCAACGGCAGCAACGCCATCGCGCAGGCCCGGCCGAAGAACTCGTAAGTACCGTATTGCAGCGCCAGAATAAAAAGCAGGCCCGCGCTCACCAGCACCGTGTCCAAAACCCACAGCCACCAGTAAGCCATGGGCCGCAGTTTCACGCTGACTGGTGTTTCAGTTGGATTCACGTTGGCCTCAGGAAAGCCGACTGGTTTGCAAACGCAAGGTTTTATGGCGACAGCCAGATGTCTATAAAGCCGCGCGGGTTTCATTGCAAAACTTTTCCTTGGCGCTTGACATGCAACTATATGGTTGCATATTATCACGCACATGGATGCAGTATTCAAAGCCTTGGCGGACGATAGCCGGCGCAAGCTGCTGGACCAGTTGCATGCGAGCAACGGCCAGACGCTCGGTGAATTGTGCGCGCACCTCGACATGACGCGGCAGGCGGTCACCAAGCACCTCCTGTTGCTCGAAGCGGCCAATCTGGTCGCCGTCGTCTGGCGCGGGCGCGAGAAGCTGCATTACCTCAATCCGGTGCCGATCCACGAGATCTCCGAGCGCTGGATTGGCAAATACGAACGCCATCGCCTTCAGGCGCTGGGCGATCTGAAAAAAGGTCTCGAAGAAAAACCACCAACCAAAAAGAAAGGCTGATACCATGACAAAACCTACGTTAGTTTACACCACCTACATTCGCTCCACGCCGAAAAAAGTCTGGGCGGCAATCACCGAACCAAAATTCACCCGCCAGTATTGGGGCGGACTCGCGCTCGTCTCCGATTGGAAGCCGGGTTCGACCTGGGACATGGCCACGGCGGACGAAAAACCTGAAATCTATACCACCGGCAAAGTTTTGGAATCCACGCCGCCCAAACGCCTCGTGCTGTCGTGGGTAGACCCGGAAAATCTCAAAGACGTTTCGCGCGTCACCTACGAGATTGCCATCGTCAAAGACGCGGTTTGCCTCACGGTGACACATGACCAATTCAAGGCGGGTTCGACGATGCCCGGCCGGGTGAACGGCGGCTGGCCGCGCGTGCTCTCCAGCCTGAAATCATTTCTGGAAACCGGCAAAGGCCTCGCCGCCGCACACTGCGGATAACCCCGCGAGTCGCGGAGCGACGAAAGATAATAGCCCACGGCGCGAGCCGTGGGTTCAACGAACAAAAACGAATCAAGCCCCAGATGGGGCGAAAGAAGATTTGCGGCGGTTTTTTCTGTTGCCCCTGCCGGGGCTTGGATGGTTTTGACGACCTGACCCACGGTTTCACCGTGGGCTATTTTCTTCCGCGCCTCGGGCACTTTTATTTGCCAAGGCTCGTGTGCAATTCTTTTTCCAGCCGGGCGAGGGCGCGTTCAAAGGCGTCGTGGTTCTTCTAGTTCGAGAAATCGGGGATGTGATTTTTGTGGACTTCTTCCGCCAATTCTTCGGCGGCGTTGGAATCCACACATGCCCACATGCATCGGGCAGCCGCTACTATTGCATCCAAGTCTTTCTTTTGCAGTTTTACAAGCCCTCGATTGCTGTAAGCTAAAGCCGGATGTTGTTCTAATTCGATGGCTCTGGTGTAATCCGCAAAAGCTCCGTCCATATCACCTTCGGAATATTTTACATTTCCTTCATCCACCAAATCGCAAAAGGCGCGGGTGGCCAACACCAGTAAGAACGCAAGAAGCTGAAAGATTTTCTTCAGGTTTTTTTTGCTTAGCTTTCTCCATTGATTATCAGCTCACTTCGGCATCTCGAATTTGATTTTCTCCGCTCCTTGCGCACGTCTTTATCGGCTCATTGCCGTTTGGTCACGCTTTGGATGGTATCGAACAGGACATGCATCTCAAAGGGTTTCCAGAGCATCAATCCCCGGATGCGGCGAATGAACTGCTCGATCTTGCGCTCGCCTTTATGCCCGGTCATGAAGATGAACCGTTTGCACAAGTGCGGGCGGGCGCGTTCGACCGCCAGATAAAACATGTCTCCGGGAAAGTTGGGCATCACCATGTCGCAAAGGATCACGCTATAATCGTCGGCCAAAATCTTTTTCAACCCTTCCACCCCGCTGGACACGACGGTGACAAGGTATTTTTGACTTTCGAGCTCTTCCTTCAGCAGGAGGGCCAAGACAAGATCGTCCTCCAAAATCAGGATTTTCTTGGGTTTAGGGGCCTCCGCAATATCACCAATTTCGTGGGTTTTTTCCGGCTGCATGGTTTGCCGTCTTCGCATCAATTGGTATTCGTTCATTTCGTCAAAAATAAAATCCCAATTTCATTTGTTACTTCGGCATCTCCAACTTCACCTTCGCCGCCACTTGCGCCACGTCTTTGTCGCCGCGACCGGAGAGGTTCACGATGATGAGCGCATCCTTCGGCAGCTTCGGCGCGCGGACCATGCACTCGGCCACGGCGTGGGCGCTTTCCAGCGCGGGGATGATGCCTTCCAAGCGCGCGAGTTTCATGAAGGCGGCGAGCGCCGCGTCGTCGGTGGCGTAGGTGTATTCCGCGCGGCTGGCGTCGCGCAACCACGCGTGTTCCGGCCCGACGGCGGCATAATCGAGTCCGGCGCTGACGCTGTGCGTGGATTGGATCTGGCCGAATTCGTCCTGCAAAATGTAGCTGCGCGTGCCTTGCAATACACCGAGCGAGCCGCCCTGAAACCGCGCCGCGTGCTGCTCGGGCTTGATGCCGAGTCCGCCGGCTTCCACGCCGACGAGCTTCACGGACTTGTCGTCGAGGAACGGATAAAATAGTCCAATGGCGTTCGACCCGCCACCGACGCAGGCGATGAGCATGTCGGGCAGCCGTTTTTCCTTTTCTAAAATCTGCGCGCGCGCCTCGTCGCCGATGATACGCTGGAAATTCCGCACCATCACCGGATACGGATGCGCGCCGTAAGCCGTGCCGAGAATGTAATGCGTGTTGCGCAGATTCGTGACCCAGTCGCGCATGGCTTCGTTGACCGCTTCCTTCAAGGTCTTTTGCCCCGCATGCACCGGCACGACTTCCGCGCCGAGCATTTTCATGCGATACACGTTGAGTTCCTGCCGCTGGCAATCCACCGCGCCCATGTAGATGACGCATTTCATCCCAAACATCGCCGCGACCGTGGCGGAGGCAACGCCATGTTGCCCCGCGCCGGTTTCGGCGATGATCCGGGTCTTGCCCATGCGTTTGGCGAGCAGGATTTGGCCGAGGGCGTTGTTGATCTTGTGCGCGCCGGTGTGGTTGAGGTCTTCGCGCTTTAGATAAATCTTCGCGCCGCCGAGTTCCTTGGTGAGCCGTTCGGCAAAATACAGCGGTGAAGGGCGGCCGACGAATTCCGTGAGGTAATAACTCAATTCCCTCTGAAATTCCGGATCGTGCTGCGCGCGGAAATATTCTTCCTCCAATTCCTGCAGCGGGTGCATCAACGTTTCAGGCACGTAACGTCCGCCGAACGGACCAAAATGGCCGGTGGCGTCGGGCAAATTTTCTGCGAGAACTGAGCTCATGCGTTAATTCTCACGTAAAGCCGCAAACGGCGCAAAGAGAATTTACTTTCGGCCACGAATGCAGCTGCAGATCGAATTTCCCTTCTGGGTAAAACACCCCATAGCAACGATTATGTTCCTGTGTATTTTCACTCTTCAAAATATGAATACAACCTCCGTTCCAAAACAAAATCTCCAAGCCGGAACATCACCCGGTCCCAATCCCAATCCCGGGCAAACTGAAATCCACGCGGGCTGGGTTCGGAGTGGCGTTGACGACAAGCGGGGGCATAAGGCCTATTATATCAATCTTGAAGCCAAGCCCGGAATGGGTGACAAAGTGGAACAATTCCTGCGCGACATTTTAGCCGGGGTAGAACAGGAACCGGGCACTGGTCCATGGTTTGGCTGCCGGTTCTCCGACACAACTTTTGGAATTTTTGAAGCTTTTCCCGATTCTGCGGCACGAGACGCGCATGATATCGGTCCAGGCGGCCGTAACTTCCTTCGGTCAGAACTACTGGATGAGATGCTGGCCTATCCTTCACACATCTATCGGCTCGATGTCATGTTTGGAAAATTCACCACGATGTTTGGAAAGAAAATCGCTTCGCAGTAAACAGCTCGATCAAGGAAAAATAAATTTTTGGCAATCCTGTTTTTTAAACAGATTTTGCCGCCGCGATGAATGCCTTCACCTTCGCGGGATCCTTTTTGCTGGGCGCCGATTCCACGCCGCTGGAAACATCCACGGCGAACGGCTGGACTTGTTTCACGGCGGCGGCCACGTTTGCCGGCGTTAATCCGCCGGCTAGAAAGATCGGCTTGCCGAATTTCTGCGCTTCCACGGCCAGGTCCCAGTTGAATTTTTCGCCGGTGCCCCCGCGCGCTTCCGGCGAATAGGCGTCCAGCAGGTAGCCGTCCGTCTCATAGTTTGGCAGCGCGTCCAGCGAGGCGGCATCCCGGATGCGAAAAGCCTTCAGGCTCATCAGTCCGAATTGCGTGCAGAAATCCGGGGGTTCGTCCCCGTGAAATTGCAGCAGGCTCAACTGGCATTCCCCGATGGCGCGCCGGACGAGTTCGGTGGTCGGATTCACAAATACGCCGACGCGTTGTACCTCCGGCGGCAGCGCGCGGGCAATCCCCGCCGCCGCGTCCAGCGAGACGTACCGCGGACTGGGTTCGTAAAACATCAGTCCGATCAGGTCCGCGCCCGCTTCGGCGGCCGCTTGCCCATCGGCGACACTGGTGATGCCGCAAATCTTTACCCGCGTGTTCATGGGGGACTAATTTACTCAAAACGGTGCCCCTCGCGAACTTTTTGTCTCGTCGCCGCCCGGCGTTTCTTCAAAGATGGGCGGGTGCCGCGCTCGGTTTATTTTGATTACAACGCCACGACGCCGCTCGATCCGGGCGTGCGCGAGGCGATGCTGCCCTTTTTCGGCGAGGTTTGGGGCAACCCGTCGAGCGTTCATCACGTGGGGCGCAAGGCGCGGGCGCTGCTCGACGACGCCCGCGATCGCGCGGCCGCATTGCTCGGGGCCAAGCCAAGTGAAATCATCTTCACAAGCGGCGGAACGGAGGCAAACAACCTCGCCATTTTTGGGACGTCCCGCGGGCTGGCCGCCAAAGGCCGGCATTTGATCACTTCCTCGGTCGAACACGACGCGGTCCTGCAATCGTTCGACTATTTGGAAAAATACGAGGGGTTTTCCGTCACCCGCCTGCCGGTTGATGCCGCCGGTCGCGTGGCGGTGGAGGATTTGAAACAGGCCATTCGGCCGGACACTATTCTGGTTTCCATCATGGCCGCTAACAACGAAATCGGCACGCTTCAGCCGGTGGCCGCCCTAGGGGCCGTTTGTCGTGATCGGGGCATTGTTTTCCATTCGGATGCGGTTCAATGGTTTGGGAAGGAACCGGTGGTTAATATTCAACAATTCCATGCCGATTTGGTTTCCGTTTGTGCTCACAAGTTTCATGGGCCAAAGGGCGCAGGCCTGCTCTTTCTAAAATCCCCGCTTCAACCCCATCCAATTTTGTTTGGCGGCGGTCATGAACAAGAACGCCGCGCCGGAACTGAGAATCTACCGGCCATTATTGGGATGGTGTCCGCTTTGGAAAAATTCATTGCCCCGCCCGTTTTTGTTCGCTCCAAGTTTAAACCTTTGCTGTCTTCTTTGTCCGCTTCGATCGAAAACATTGAATTTTGTGACATCGTCAGTCCTAAATCTGATTGTCTCGCCAACACCCTTGCTTTCGTGGTTCGCGGCGCGGATAGCATCTCCCTGATGGCTGGTCTGGATTTGGAGGGAATTTGTGCATCGAGCGGTTCCGCCTGTTCGGCTGGTTCTTTGGACCCAAGTCACGTGATTGAGGCGATTGGCAAAATTGAATCTGCAAATTCTTTGGTTAGGTTTTCCTTGGGTCGTGATTCTTCGGCTGAAGAAGTTGAATTTGTTTGCTCGGTTTTGCCGGGGGTCGTTGGCCGCGCTCGTAGGGTTGGTTTCCCTGCCAACGGAATGTGAATGGAATGTGGATGAAGCCAGTAACTTTTACTTTTTTATTTTTCCCGCTCGTATAGCTTGAACTGGTCGCACGTGTGATTTTAAGATTTGACCGGTGCTGATTGCCGAAGTGAATGTTGTTGGGCTTGTTCACAGCCCTTAATAAGAATAGAATTTTTTAAAGAAGACAGAATATTATAAGCGCATGAACCTCACGATCACGAAAGACCAGATCATCGCCGGGCTGCAAGCAGTGCAAAATGTCGTCAGCACCCGCACCACGCTGCCGATTCTTTCCAACGTCCTCATTCGCGCCGAGGGCAGCCACGTGGAGTTTACCGCTACGGATCTCGATGTGACGATCGCCTGCAAAGTTGAGGCCAAGGTGATCAAACCAGGTGCCACCACGCTGCCCGTAAAAAAACTCTTTGGCATCGTCCGCGAACTCAACGGCGAGATCGAAATAGAAACCGACGAAAAAAATCTATCCAGCATCCGCAGCGGTTCTTCTTTCTTCAAAATTCATGGTTTGGCCGCTGATGAATTTCCGCCGCTCCCAAAATTCAAGGATGACAAAAAAGTCACCCAAACGCAGGAAAACATCCGGGCGATGATCCGGAAGACCAGTTTTGCCGTTTCCACCGATGAATCCCGTTATGTCCTAAACGGCATCTTCGTCAGTCTAAAAGATGGCAAGATGACGCTCGTTGCCACCGATGGCCGCCGCCTGGCGCTGGTGGATGAGGAAGTGGACATCTCCGAGAAGAGCGCCGGGGAATTCATCGTGCCGGCCAAGGCCATCAACGAACTCAACCGCCTCCTCCAGGACAAAGGCGAAGTGGAACTCAAGTTTGGCGAGAACCAAGCCTCATTCGCGCTCAAAAACGAAGCCGGACCTTCCGTGTTGCTCATCACCAAGCTGATCGAGGGAAATTACCCCAATTACCGACAGGTCATTCCCGGCGAGGCCAAGGAACGCATTGCTCTGGGTCGCGAGGAACTCGTGCAGGCGCTCCGGCGCGCCGAGATCATGACCAGTGAAAAGGCCAACTCCGTCCGGCTCACCTTCGGCAAAAATATCCTCACCATAACGGCTAATTCCCCGGAAGTCGGCGAAGCCCGCGAGACCATGGCCATCAATTACAAGGGCAAGGAACTCGCCATCGCCTTTAATCCCCGCTACCTCATCGATCCGCTCAATGCGCTGACCGAGGACGAAGTGTTCATCGAACTCATCGACGAACTCAGCCCCGGCGTCGTCAAAATCAACGGCCCGTTCCTCTACGTGGTCATGCCGATGCGGCTGAACTAAAATGGAGGCGTGGCCCGGTGGCGAAGTTCACAGGGCGTACAAACACAGCCGAAACGCCGGATTGCGTTGACTAAATTACCAACCCAAAGGAAGGCACTGGGTGAAGGTGAGCCCGTCCGCTTCCTTGTTGACAGGATTGGACTTAAATCACAACCATGCCGTCCATGAACCTCGTTGCCTTCTCGTTGATTGTCCTGGGGTCTGTTCTTTTCCTTTTCGGCAGTCTTTGGTTTCTGGTTGCTGCTTTCCGGGAAAGTGTCCTTTGGGGGCTGGCCTGTTTTTTCATTCCCATCGTCCAACTCTTCTTTTTGATCGTCCATTGGCCGGAGGCCAGAAAACCCTTCTTTCTTCAACTGCTGGCCTTCGTGATCTTCATCTTGGGCTTCCTCATTAACCCACACGCATTGCACCGTTAAGAAACAGGCTGCGGACCTCGGTGTTTTAAAATCCCGGATGGGTTAATTATGACAACCGGCGGACGCGAAATTTGGTTGCGGTTGCTGGAATCGCAGCATGGGTTACTGTGTTAGCGCGTTGAAGATTCTCATCACCGGAGCCAACGGTTACATTGGCCGTCGCCTGATTCCCGTTCTGCTGGAGCAGGGACAAGAACTGTTTTGCTGTGTGCGCGACCAGGCACGCTTTGATTTTCTCCTGCGGCATGAACGCCTCCACACCATCGAGCTGGATTTTCTGAAAGCTGAATCGCCCCAGGAGTTTCCCCAAGACCTTGATGTCGCGTTTTATCTGATTCATTCCATGAACAGTGTCATCGGCGATTTTGCCGCACCGGAGCGACAAACGGCCAACCGGTTTTGCGAACTGCTGGAACCAACCCGTTGCCGCCAGATTGTCTATCTCAGCGGCATCGTGAATGAAAAAGCCCTTTCCGCGCATCTCACCTCGCGTTTGGCGGTCGAACAGATCTTACGGTCCGGCCGGATTCCCTGCACCGTATTGCGGGCGGGCATCGTGGTGGGTTCCGGCAGCGCTTCATTTGAAATCATTCGCGATCTGGTCGAAAAATTGCCGGTGATGATCGCGCCAAAATGGCTGCAGACGCGTGGCCAGCCCATCGCCGTCCGCAACGTCATCCAGTTTCTCGTCGGGGTGATGTTGCGTGCAGAAACCTTTAACCTGGATTTTGACATCGGCGGCCCCGAAATCCTGAACTACCGGCAGATGCTCACCCAGTTTGCCGAGGTGCGCGGCTTGCGCCGGCTCATCATCACCGTGCCGGTCATGACGCCGCGCCTCTCCTCCTACTGGCTTTACTTCATCACGTCCACGTCCTTTGCGCTGGCGGCTAATCTGGTCGATAGCATGAAGATTGACACCGTCCCGCGCCAAAACGATCTTGCGGAACAACTCGGCATCACCCTCATCTCCTACAAGAAGGCCGTGGAACTGGCGCTGGCACGCATCGAATCCGGCAACGTCGTCAGCGGCTGGAAGGATTCCTTCGCCTCGTCCGGCGCGAGTCTGGCGCTGATGCAATCGGTCAACGTGCCGCAGCACGGTTGTTTCAAAGACGTGCAGACGCGCAAGGTCACCCGTCGCGTGGAACCGGTCTGGCAGCGCGTCTGGAGCATTGGCGGCGAGACCGGCTGGTATTACGGCCACTGGCTCTGGGCGTTGCGCGGTATGCTTGATAAAATGGTCGGCGGTGTGGGCTTGAACCGCGGCCGCACCCATGTCAACGACATCGAAGTGGGCGATGCGCTGGATTTCTGGCGCGTGCTGGTGGCGGACCAGAACGCCAAACGACTTTTGCTCTTCGCCGAAATGCGCCTGCCCGGCGAGGCGTGGCTGGAGTTTCAAATCCTCGCGACCAAAGACGGCGATCAGCTCGTCCAGACCGCCACCTTCCGCCCCCGCGGCGTTTCCGGCCGGCTTTACTGGTACGCGGTGCTGCCCTTGCACCATTTCATCTTCAATGGAATGATCAACGCGCTGACGAAAGAAAATTGATTTATGACCAACGAATCTTCCCCCGTAATGATTATTGTCGGTGGTGCCGGCGGCATCGGTTCCGCCGTGGCCCGCAAACAGGCCGCGCGCGGCGGCAAATTGATTCTCGCCGGACGTAATGCTGAGCGCCTCGCTACGGTCGCTGCCGAAACCGGCGCCCAAACCTTCCCGCTCGACGCCCGCGACAGTGCGGCGGTGGACGCCTTGATTCAATCTGTCCTCACCAGCCACGGACGCATTGACGGCTTGGTGAACTGCGCTGGCTCCATCCTGCTGAAGCCCGCGCACTCGATTACCGACCAGGAATTTGCCGACACCCTCGCCACCAATCTCACCACCGCCTTCAATCTTCTTCGCGCCGCCGCGCGGGTGATGATGAAGCAGCCCGGCGGCGGCAGCATCGTGCTCTGCTCCTCGGTCGCCGCCCGGCGCGGGTTCGTGAACCACGAAGCCATCGCCGCCGCCAAGGCCGGCGTGGAAGGACTGGCGCTGGCGGCCGCGGCAAGTTATGCCCGGTTCGGCGTGCGGGTGAATTGCGTCGCGCCCGGTTTGACGCGCACGGAGTTAACCAAGTCGCTCACGCAAAATGAAACCATCGCCAAGCTGTCCGCTGCGCTGCATCCGCTCGGGCGCATCGGCGAACCGGAAGACGTGGCCTCGGCCATCTGCTGGCTGCTGGACGTGGAGCAGAAATGGGTCACCGGCCAGGTCATCGGCGTGGACGGCGGATTGGGCACGGTGCAGGCGCGAAGTTGAATTATTTTCCAGCGCGGACTGCGAACCGCGAGCTGATGGATTTGGATCCCGTTGGGATTCGCGGAGGAGCGCGACCTTTAGGTCGCTTCAGCGGGCGAATGAGCGAGAGCGTTAAAAGATTTTAACGCGCGCAGGTTTGCGTAAGGTGAAGCGGCATGAACGCCGCGCTCCGCAGGCGATGCCGCCCCGACGGGGCTGGGGAATGGGGTGGCGCGGGTGGCTACAAAGATTTCGCTCCTGACGGGGCTGCGAACCGGCACGCCGAATCAACCGCAACGCGGTTGGCCGAGGCCGGCGGTGATGATATTGCCTACACCGGTGCAAAAATGAATTCAACGCAACAGAGAAAATTGAAAGCGGAAACTTGAAACCGGAAACCTGAAATTTGAAAGGTGCGGATGAAAGCCGATGAGAGGGCTTGGCAACTCGGCTATTCCGAAAACAGTTCCGGGAGATTCATCATGCCGTGGCGGATGCGCAACAGTTCAATGGAACCCTTTTCGAGCCGGTAAAAAACCAGATAATTGGGATATTTCCGCAAGTTCAACGTGCGAATTTCCGTCTCGGGCAGATCGGTGCGGAGGCGGCCGATCTCCGGCACCCGCCGGATGTGGTCCAAGGCTTTCTTAAGGGACTGATACCAGTCGGCAGCAACCGGCTCACGGGCCTCGGTGCAAAGGTAATCGGCGCATTCAGCAAGGTCGGAAAGAAAAAGCGGGCGATAAAGCAAATTCACCCGCCGCTCCTCCGCGCTTTGGCCCGACGGACGCCACGGGCAAACGCCGCGTCCAAGGCGGCCCCCCGCAACGGCTTGGCCGGCCCGGATTCAAGGGCGGCCATAATCCAACGGGCATGGAGCGCGGAGGTACGGGCGTCTTCCGCGTCAAACGAACGGCGCAGACGGAAGATGATTTCCTGGTTAAGCGAACGCAAGCTGCCTTCGGCGGCCGCCTGGGCGCGGTGATAAATTTCTTCGGGAATGTTCTTGAGCGTATATTCCGCCATGCCGGAACCATAATGGAACCGTTTAGAGTTGTCAACCGGTCCAGAAATGAATTCAACGCAGAGAAGAAAATTGAAAGCAGAGGCGGGGAAAACGGAAACTTGAGACCGGAGACCGGAGACCGGAGACCGATTAAGGGTTTGGGGGGAATCGTGGAACTCGTCCCGCCGGAATGACGGACTATAATTCAAGACTTGGCTCCCATAGAGTGACTGCCCCCTCATCCCAGCCTTCTCCCCCGAGTGGGAGAAGGGGTGGGGTGGTTGAAATAAGGTTGTTTGGGGACTCGTCCGGCGGTCCCGCGGGGATGAGGTAGGGTGGCGGACAATTTTCACCAGATTGTCACAATGATCGCCGGAGGATTTGATAAACTCTTGGGCTTGTGACGACAGAGAATTTCGTTAAATTGAACGAATACACGGGTTGCAAACCATGAAAACATTTGCCGAATCCAATTTTCCGGGCCGGCTCATCGCCGTCGAAGGCCTCGACGGTTCGGGCAAGTCCACGCAGATTTACCTGCTCAAACGCTGGCTGGAAGCCGAGGGCATCAAGGTCTATTTCAGCGAATGGAACTCTTCCGAGCTGGTGAAATCCGCGACGAGCAAGGGCAAGAAGCGCGAACTGCTCACGCCGACCACCTTCAGCCTGATTCACGCGACGGACTTTGCGGACCGCTATGAGCGCCATCTGGTGCCGCTGCTGCGGGCGGGTTACATCGTGCTGTGCGACCGCTATGTGTTCACGGCGTTTGCGCGCGACGTGACCCGCGGCTGCCCGCCGGACTGGGTGCGCGGCAATTACAACTTTGCCTGCGCGCCGGATCTGACGATGTTTTTCAAGGCGGACCTGGACGTGTCGTTGAACCGGATTCTGGAAGGCCGACCGAAACTGAAATTTTTCGAGGCGGGCATGGATTTGCGCCTGTCAACGGATCCGTATGAAAGCTTCAAAATTTTCCAGGGGCGCATTCTGGACCAGTATCTGGCGATGAGCAAAGAATTCAACTTTGTCATCATGGACGCGAATGAAAATGTCGAGAAACAGCAGGTGCTGGTGCGCAAACTGGTCAGCGAACGGATTGACCTGAAGAAATTCAAGCGCCGCAGTCCGCTGCCGCTGCCGCCATCGCTGGCGGGCGACCGCGAGGATAAAGAAGAATTGGAGGATAAAGCCGCATGAACGCAAAGAAGTCACATCGTTTCTACGGACACGGCATCCCGCGGGTGAAGCTGGAAGAGCTCGGGGGCAAACTGATTGTGGTGGAGGGCGCGGACGGTTCCGGCCGGTCCACGCAGATTGCCGAACTGGTGAAATGGCTGGAAACCAGCGGTCGCCCGACGGTGCAGGTGGGTTTGAAACGGTCCACGCTGGTCAGCGAAGAACTCGAAAAGGCGCAAAAGGGAAATGTTTTGAGCCGGACGACGTTGAGCCTGTTTTATGCGACGGATTTTGCCGACCAACTGGAAAACATCATTCTGCCGGCGCTGAAGGCCGGGTTCATTGTGCTGTCCGACCGCTACATTTACACGTTGATGGCGCGCGACATGGTGCGCGGCATGGATGAGAAATGGCTGAAAAATCTTTACGGCATCGCCCCGGTGCCGGACGCGGTGTTTTACCTGACGGTGGAACCGGAGGAACTGGTGCAGCGCAACCTTTCGAAAAACGCGACGCTGGATTATTGGGAGAGCGGAATGGATCTGGGCATGTCGCGCGAGGTGTTTGACAGTTTCCTGAAATACCAGGCGGCGATGCAAAGCGTCTTTAAGTCGCTGCAAAAAACCTACGGGTTCGACATTGTGGACGCCAACCGTTCCGCCCACGCGGTGAACAAGGAATTGCGGAAGAAAATCAGCTCGGTGATCGACACGGATTGAGACCGTAGGCTTGAGACCTGAGACCGGAGACCGAAGGGGCTAGAGTGGTTTTAGTAAAAATGTAGCCGCTCTTTGTCAGCCAAACCGAAGACGGAGCGCAGGCTTCAGTCCGCTTCGACTTGAATTTGGATGGCGACGTCGAAGCGACGTCGAAGCGGCGTGAATGCCGCGCTCCGGCTATAGTAATTTTTAATCAGCTCTAAGGCAAAGGCGCAATGCGATGGACACGAATTTTACAAATTAACGCGAATTCAAACACGCGAAAATAAGACCAGAGACCGGAGACCAGAGACCGGAAAGCTGAAACCGGATTATTTACCATGAAGGGCATGGAGGGCATGGAGTGGCGGGATTGGGGACTCGGGGTACTCGTCCCGACGAAATAAGAGCATTTCCATCAAATCTATAGCGATGGGTTGATGGTCCTGGTGGACAGCGTTCGTTTTGGTTTTGGGCTTCGTTTCCGGTCAGTTATCGGGAGGTTCAAGCCTGCGGAAGATTCTTTCGAATTTCAATTCCCCTCACCCCAGCCCTCTCCCTGTTGGGCGGGGAGAGGGAGTCGAAGCCGCCGCCCTTTTGGTAAATTTGTGGAAGGCATTATCCCACCGGAAAGCTGAAACTGGAGACTGGAGGCTAGAGACCTGAGACTGGAGACCTGAGACCTGAAAGCTGAAACCTGAATCTACGCTGGATTATTTACCATGAAGGGCATGGAGAGGCGAGTTTGGGGACTCGGGGAACTCGTTCTGCCGAAATTAATTCGCGGGGGCGTTGGTGGGGAGCGCCGGGATGGCGGGCGCATTGGGATTGAGGACCGGTTTGCGGACCGGGTGTTTCACCAATTCGTCAAAACTCTTACGCTGCTCGGGCGTGAGCACTTCGCGGATTTCCAGCCGGGCATCCTGAATGACCTTGTGCACCTGGATCTGACCTTCGCCGACGATTTTCTGGATGGCCTCGTGCTGGTTTGGGGAGAGATGCAACTCCTCGTCCAATCGCTGCAAAAACTGGTGGCTCAAGAATTCCACGGCCTTAAGTTTGGGCGCCTCCGGCAGGCGCACCACGGGATTCGTGGCGGGCGGGCGGGCTTCCGGCGAGGATAGTGCCGGGGGATGGGAATTGTGGACGTAATTCACCAGCATTCCGCCGGTGATCACCCCCGCGCCGAAAATGACGACGGTCGCAAAAATTACTTTCCAGATGTTCACGGTGGGGAATTATCCGGCAAATCCGCCGAAGCGAGGAGCGTGTTCTCGAAATCCTGCGAAAGGTCCTTGCCGGGGGCCGGCACCCGGGGCGAGAGCAGGGAAACCGCGCCCAGCAACAAGGCCACCGCCACACACGAAGCCGCCGCGCGCCACAGGCCGCGCGCCCAGAATACCCAGGCATCCGCGACAGGCCGGGCGGCAAGCTGCGCCATGATGCGCTTTTCAAAGGCATAAGGCACGCGCTCGTCCGGCGCTTTCAACCGGGCGGCGGCAACCAGCTTTTTTTGCAGTTCAGGCAGACTCATAAGCAATGTATTACCTTTGACGCGCAAAAATTGCGCAGAGTTACAAATATTTGTCCCGGGTCATCCGCGACAGGATTTTACGCATCTCGCCGCGCGCCCGAAACGCCCGGACTTTGACCAGGGGCACGGACCAGCCGGTGATTTCGGCAATCTCCTTGACGGAACGATCCTCGATTTCCAGCAATTGGATGACCAGGCGCGCCTCCGGCGAGAGTTTTTCCAGCACCCGGTCGATCAGCAGCTTGGCCGCATCCGCATCCTCGGCGGTGTGGCCCGGTTCGGCCACAAACCGCTCCAGCCAGTCCTCCTCCGGTTCGGAAATTTCGCTGAAGGAGGACACCCGGTTCCGCTGGTGGCCGCGCAAAAAATCATAACAAGTCCGCACGGCCAGGCGCATCAACCAGTGCTCGAAGGGCGCCTCGCCGCGAAAGGTCTTCAGCTTGTCAAACGCCTTGAGCCAGACCTCCTGCACGATGTCCTCGATCTCGCTTTCGCGCCGCGCATAACGGCGCGCCGTCGCGAAGACGCGCGGGGAATATTTCACGACCAGCGGTTCAAAGCTGGCGCGGTCGCCCTGCAATACCGCGGCAATCAGTTCGGCTTCGGACGGTTCCATGCGGACAACGCTTCCCGCACCTCACCGGCGCGTCAGTCCGAACAGGCCCTCGAACGCGCGGGAAAATTCACCGATGGATTCGGCGGCCTTATGGGGCTGGTCCAGCAAAAGCTTCAACCGCTCCGCCGGCGACTGGTCGGGCCGGAGGCGCATCAGCTCGGCGGCGGCCACGATGTTGGCCAGCCGGCCGTTCACGTCGTGACGCATGTCCCGCAGCTTCTGGTGCAGGTCCAGAATCTGTGCTTCGGTCAAGGTCACTGGCCCGTTGGATTTATAATCGGCTGCCATAACTCAATCATCGCGGAAACCGGCCGGCGAATGCAAGCGGCTTTCCTATGGGGGCACCAGTCTAGAGCATTTTCAAAATGAGGAGCGCGGCCGTCCTCGGCCGCAGCAGTGATGCTTGCTGGCACGAACGCATTCGCGATTCACCGCCTTGGGCTGGTGAACGTGGCTGCGCCCGGGGACGGGCGCGCTCCGCCGCTTCGAATGCTTTTGGATTTTGAAAACCCGCCCTAAACACCGCCGGGAGACTACGATTGGGATTATAAAAAATGGCGGTTCACGCGTAAAAATAACCCAGCTCGCGCAGCGATGAATAGTCCTTGGCCCGCTCGGCCGTGGCGCGGCCGATGATGACGTGGTCCACGACCTCGATTTTTAAAAGCTGGCCGGCGCGGATCAAATCCCGGGTGACTTTGATGTCCGCCTCGCTCGGGGCCGGGTCGCCGCTCGGATGATTATGAACGAGCACGACGCCCGCGGCGTTGGCCGCAATCGCCGCGCGGAACACCTCGCGCGGATGCACCAGGATGGTGTCCAGCGTGCCCGACGATATCTCATCGGCGCGGATCAGGCGCTTGCGCGTGTTCAACAGCAGCGCCTGAAACGACTCCACATTTTTTAGCCGGTTCGTTTCGCGCAGGTAACTCACGACCGTCGCCGGGTTGTCCAACACCGGCGATTCCTGGCAGCGCTCCTGCTCCATCCGCCGCGCCAGGGCGAAGGCCGCGACCAGCGTGGCCGCCTTGTCCGGGCCGACGCCGGAAATCTGTTTCAATTGATCCACCGTCGCGAGCGCCAGCGCGTTCAGGGAGCCGAATTTCTGCAAAATGGTTTGCGCCACCTGCACCACATTGGCCCCGCGCAAGCCGGTTCGCAGCAAAATGGCGATCAGCTCCGCGTGGGTGAGCGCATCCGGCCCGCGCGCCACGAGCCGTTCCCGCGGCCGTTCGCTCACCGGCTGGTCTTTGAGGCGCAGTGAATCATTCATGTTCAACTTTCCAAGCCGTTCCGGCCCGGCTCCCGGCAGATCCATTTATTCCGCTGCGGGCGAAAGCAGGGGGTCTGCTTCCGCCATGGCCAAACGCACCAGGGCGGGCCGGATCAACCGGCCTTGAAAGGTGAGCCCCGGAGCCAGCGTCTCGGCGGCCACGGCCGCCGCCGGCGGATTTTCCACGCCCTGGACGCGATGCCGTTGCGGGTCAAATTTCTCGCCCGGCAGCGCCACAAACGGCGTCACGCCGACGCGACGCGCGGCCTCGCGGCAGGCGTTTTGAAACTGGCCGATCTGCTCCGCGATTTCGGGCTGACCGGAGCGCGTGGCGGCGGTGTGCAGGGCAAAAACATGGTCAAGGATGCGCACGACCACCTGCAGCCATTCGGCCTCGGTCCGGCGGAGTTTATCCACTTCCAGCCGCAGGGCGCCGCGCTCGCTATCGTTGAGCTTGGCCTGAAAGGCGTTGAACTCGCGGATTTCCGCCGCCATGCGCTCGACGATTTCGCGGGCGGCGGCGGCGGTGCTTTCCGCGCTGCCCTTCGTGGCGTCCTGCACGAGCGCCCACTGGTCGGTGGCGGCGGCGATCTGCGCGGAATAATTTTTCAGATCCTGCAACTGCTCCGCCACGGTGCCGAGCGCATTCAGCTCGACCAGCTGTTTGGTCGCGCGATATTCCAGGAGGAAGGGCAGGCAGCCGAACAAAGCGCCCAGGGCGACGCTGCCGATGACGACGGCGATCACACCCGGGGCAATGGGGTGCGCGGCCTTGGCCACCACGGCCGCGGCCGCGGCCAGCAAGACGGCATTGGCGGCGAGAAACGGCCACTTGGGAATGGTCCAGTCGGAAACTTTGTTCATGCCGCAGTGTCCGAAAAATGTCAGCGAAGCGCAAGCCGGGCAAAAGCGCCAGGGGCGCCGGATTTCGGCTCGACTATTGAGGGAAAAAGAAAATCATTTGCGCGTGCGCATCTGTGTCATCTTCAATCCCGCCGCGCGCGGCAACAAGGCGCGGCGTTTCCGCCGTTATCTCGGCGAGATGTCGCAGAAATGCGCCTTCAAGGCCACGACGGGCCCGGGCGATGCGCGGCGATTCGCGCACGCAGCGGTCGCCACGGGCTATGACGTGATCGTGGCCGCCGGCGGCGACGGCACGGTCAACGAGGTGCTCAACGGCATGGCCGACGAGCCGGAAGGGTTCCAGCGCGCGCGGCTCGGCGTGCTGCCGCTCGGCACGGTGAACGTGTTCGCGCGCGAATTGAAAATCCCCCTCAAGCTGGAGCGCGCCTGGCAGGTTCTGATGCGCGGGAACACGACGAAAGTCGATCTGGGGCGCGCGGATTTTTTTGAGGATGGCCAACCGCAAGCGCGTTATTTCATGCAGCTGGGCGGCGCGGGCCTGGACGCACGGGCGATCGAGCTGGTCAGTTGGAAACTGAAAAAAAATGCCGGGCCGATCGCGTATGTCGTCGCCGGGCTGCAGGCGCTGGCGGAACCGCAGCCGCGGATCACCATCCGGGCGGACGGCCAGAAAATCGAAGGCGAACTGGTGCTGCTGGGCAACGGGAAGTTTTACGGCGGCCCGTTCGACATCTTCCCCGGCGCGAACCTGGGCGACGGCCGGCTGGCCGCCTGCGCGTTTCCCCGGGTCAATGTGCCGACCCTGCTGCGACAGGCGCCCGGATTCATCGCGCGCCGGAAACTGGCGGAGCACCGCGTCCGCCGGTTGCACGCGGCTCGGCTGGAAATGACGAGCGAACCGCCCGCCGCGTTTGAACTGGACGGCGAGTGGATCGGGAAACTGCCGGCGACCTTTTCAGTGGAGCCGCAAAAGCTGCGGGTGGTGGCACCCTAGAGCATTTTTAAAAATACGGTAGCCGTTCGGTTTGACTGAAGGAAGAGGGCGGTCTTTTTGGGTTTAGGCTTCGTTTCGGCTCAGTCACAGGGTTGCTTTGAACCTGCTCCTTCGCCAAAGCCTCGCCAAAACCCAAAAACCCTCGCTCCGAACGGCTACACTATTTTTTCAAACCCTCTAGCCGCAAGCTTGCCGTGGGTGGCGCGGGGCATTAGCCTGCAGGCTGCTTTGCATGAGTGAAATTCTAGTCATTGGCCACAAAAACCCGGACACGGACGCCATCTGTTCCGCGATCGGGTACGCGGAATTCAAGCGACGCACCGGCCTGACCGAGGCGGTGGCCGCGCGCTGCGGCGACACGAACGACCGGATTGATTTTGTGCTGAACGCCTTTGGCATGCCGGCGCCGAAATTTGTCGCCGACGTGTCGCCGAAGATTTCCGACGTGATGCAGCGGAAAATCCTCAGCGTTCGGCCCGAGTCCACGGCGGCGGAGGCGCTCCGGCTGATGGATGAGAAAAACCTCCGCATCCTGCCCGTGATGGACGCAGAGCAGAAATGCCGCGGGCTGCTCTCGCTATTCAAGTTGAGCAAATTCCTTTTCCCGGCGGTGAACCGCAATCCCAGCCTGGGGCAGAGTTCGCGCGAAGTCTTTTCATCGCTGTCCGGCCTGGCCCGGACGCTGGACGGCAAGCTGGTCGTGGGCATTGACGGGGAGCGCGAGGAGGAATTAATCCTGATGATCGGCGCGATGGGCCTGGAGTCCTTCGCAACGCGGCTGGAAAAATTTCCGCCGGAGAAATGCTGCGTCATCGTCGGCGACCGCTGGGACATCCAGAATGTCGCCATCCGCGAGGGCGTGCGCGTGCTCATCGTGACGGGCGGCATCGAGGTCGAGCCGAAAACCGTCGAGTCCGCGCGGCGCAAAAACGTCAGCGTCATCACGTCGCCGCACGACACCGCGACCACGGCGTCGCTCTGCCGCGCGGCCGTCGCCGTGCGCCATGTGCTGAACGAGGAATTTCTCTGCTTCCGCGAAAACGCGCCGCTCGCCGCCGTCCGCGAGGAGGCCACGTCCTCCGGCTTTTTCGTGTTCCCGGTGCTGGACGGGGAGGGCCAGACCGTGGGCATTTTGTCCAAGACGGATTTCCTCAAGACCGTCACCCGCAAGTTGATTTTGGTGGATCACAACGAGCTTTCCCAAGCCGTGCAAGGGGCGGATGAGGTGGAGATCATCGAGATCATCGACCATCACCGCATCGGCGCGCTGGCAACGCAGCAGCCGATCCTGTTCCGCAACGAGCCGGTCGGGTCCACCAGCACGATTGTGGCTGACTGTTTTTTCCGCCAAGGGGTCGAGCTGCCGCGCCCCATCGCCGGACTGCTGCTGGCGGGGGTCGTTTCCGACACGCTGAACCTGACATCGCCGACGACGACGACGCGCGATGTGGAAATTTTAAAGAAGCTCGAACAGATTTCGGCGGTCAACGCCCGGGAATTCACGGAAAAGCTGTTTGCCTCCGGCTCGCTGCTCACGCTCAAGCCCGCGCCCCAGGCGGTCGCGACCGACTGCAAGGAATATGCCGAAAACGGCGTCAAGTTCAGCGTCGCGCAGATCGAGGAGATCGGGTTCGAGCAGTTTTGGAAGCGGAAGGACGAACTGCTGGCCGCGCTGGCGGATTACCGGGCGCAATACGCGTATCTGTTTTCCACGCTGCTGGTCACCGACGTGACCACGCAAAGCTCGCTGCTGCTGGTGGTCGGCGACGAGAAGTTCATCAAACGCATCGACCATCCGCGGCTGGAGCCGGGCATCTATGAAATGCGCGAGGTCGTCTCGCGCAAAAAACAATTGCTGCCGTATCTCACGCACTGCCTGCGCGAACGGGAAAAGGGCGTGAAGGGCTGACGCGGTTCGCCGGCGTTCACCGGCGCGGCCGGAAAATTTTCGCGGCCGCCGCGTGGGCCATCACCACGTCCGGGTCGCGCTGCAGGGCGTCGAAGTAATGCCGGGCAAACCCCTCGTCGGCTTCCGACGCCACCAGCAATTCACCGGTGCGGTTCACCAACGCCGCCGCCGCGGCGCCGGTCAGCGGCGTTTTGGTTTTGGCGTCGAGCGCCTCATCCATCGCCACGATCAACTGCGAGAGCGGATGCAGCCACGCAAACCACGGGTCATCCGTCAGCAGCTTCAGGAAATGATTCGGCGACGTAATGGTGCCGAGGTTTTGCTCATAGCTGATGCGCTCGGAATCCACCAGGGCCTTGTGCAAAGCCAGCAGCGCCTCGCGCAGCTGCGCCAGCTGCCGCCGGGAATCGGACGAAGCGATGAGACCAGTCAAGTTCAAGCAGTCTTACGGCTCGAGTTTGGCATCGAGGGAAATTTTCGCATTCAACAACCGTGAAATCGGGCAGCCAGCCTTAGCGCCGTTGGCGATGGCGGTGAATTTCTCCGCGTCAAGGCCGGGAATTTTCGCCGTCAGATCGAGGTGCGATTCCGTGACAGTAAACCCCGCGTCGGTTTTCTCCATGGTGATGGTCGCCAAGGTGTGGATGGCGGTGGGCGTGAAGCCGGCCTTACCGAGTTCCGCGGAGAAGGCCATCGAGAAACAGCCCGCGTGGGCCGCCGCGATCAATTCCTCCGGGTTGGTGCCGACGCCCTGCTCGAAGCGGGTGCTGACCGAGAATTGGGCGGCCTTGAGCGTGCCGCTCTCGGTAGAGATGGTGCCCTTGCCGGTCTTCAAATCGCCCTGCCAGACGGCTGATGCTTTGCGTTTCATAATAGATTTTCGTGGTTAGATTTCCGTGGTTGGCTGGAACGAGAATTCGTCGCAGCGTGACAGACTCTAGCGCGGGTTGGGAGGAATCTCAAGCAGGGGAAAATGGCTAGGGCCGATGCTGGTCCATCGCGGCGCGAAGGGCTTGCGCCAGACCGGCGACCGCCGGCGGCTTGAGGATGGTCAGGTGGTCGGCGGCCACCCAATAAATGCGGTTGGGTTGGCGCGTCCAGCGATTCCAGCCGTTGTCCGGCAAATGGTGCGTCTGCCAGGCGCGCAAGGGATGCACCGGAGCGACGTATTCATGCCGTTCGCGAAACACCTCAACGGTCACGGCCGCCGGGGGGAGCGGACGATATTTTTCGATCAGGCCGATCAAGTGTCGGGAAACGGGAGACTGGGCCCAGTCGGGCATTGCCACGCTGACTTCGGCCAGGCTTTGCGCGGTTCCCCGGGCCATCTTGCGCCAATGCGCGAGGCGATGACGGCGGCCTTGAGCGTCCGTCATCAAGCGCCAAAACCAGCGCGGAAAATGCCGGATTAAATGTCCGAGGCGGGAGAAAAAACTGGTGGGCGGCGGCGGCGAGTCGGTTCCAATCACGGCCGTGAAGCAACGAACGCCCCCGGCTCCGGCGAATTGGCGCGCCACTTCAAAGGCGAGCAGGCCGGCCCAGGAATAGCCGACCAAGGCCGGGGCGCCTGCGGGTTGGATTTTGCGGATGAACCCGACCACTTCCGCCGCCGCCGCCTCGATGGAGGCGGGCAGACGGGAGGGATGCTCCAGCACAGGCGAACGAATGCCGTAGATCGGCTGGTCTTCACCCAGCGCCGCTGCCAGGTTGAAATAAAAGTCAATGTCGCCATTGTGACCGTAAAGGAAAAACAGCGGGGGCCGGGTTCCGGATTTGCGCAGCGTCAACACCGGCTGGAATCCGGCCCGCGCCATCCGCGTCCTGACGGCCTGACAGAGGCCGGCGAACGTGGGTTGGATCAGGAAGGTGGAAACCTCCAAAGGCTGGCCGGTGATCTCCTCCACGCCAAGCATGAGCTTCACCGCCAGCAAAGAATCGCCGCCCAGCATCGCAAACGTCGCATCCGGGGGCGAACTGCGAGCCGCCGGCAACAGGGTTTGCCATAGGTTTTCGAGCGCCTGGGTCACGCCGTCACCGGGCGCCGCCGCGTCGGACGTCGCCTGATTTTCCGGTTTCATCGCCGACATTGCGGCGCGATCGGGCTTGCCTTGCGGCGTCAGCGGCAGGCGTTCGTGCAGCACGAACTGCGCAGGCACCATATATTCCGGAAGTTGCGCCTGCAGATAGGCCCGCAAAATTTCGGAAACCTCCCCGTCCTGATGCTCGGGAACGACATGGGCGATGACGGCGGACGGCAGCCCGTCGATCAACCGCGGAACGCAGCAGACCTGCCGCACAGCGTCGTGAGCAAACAACACGGCTTCGATTTCGCCCAACTCGACGCGGTAACCGCGGATTTTGATCTGGTCATCCTGACGCCCCAAAAATTCCAGTTCGCCATCGGGCCGCCAGCGCACCCAATCGCCGGTGCAATACATCCGGGCTTCCGGGCGGCGGGAAAACGGGTCGGGCACGAACCGCTCGCGCGTCAGTTCCGGGCGGCCAAAATAGCCACGCGCCACTTGCTCGCCGCCCAGATAGAGTTCGCCCGCCGCCCCCATTGGCAAGGGTTGCCGCTTTTCATCGAGCACATACGTCCGGAGATTATCCAGCGGCCGGCCGATGGGCGGCGGGCCGTCGCCGGCGGACGCCACCACGGAAAACGTGGCAAACACCGTGACTTCCGTCGGTCCATAGCCGTTGATGAACGTGAAAGATAACCCCGCCGGCGGACGGATCCGCAAGCGGTCGCCGCCGGTCAGCAGATAGCGCAACTTCATCTTTCCGGGCCACGGCCGAGTTAGCAGAATTTCCGCCAGTCCCGTTGGCACAAAACTTACCGTTACTTCCTGTCGCTCCAACCACCGGATCAATCCATCCGGATCCATGCGGATTTCCCGAGGTGGCACCACCACGGTGCCGCCGGCGCAAAGCACGGGCCAGATATCGCCCACGGAGGCATCAAAAGCCAGATGCGCCAGCATTGAGGAACGATCCTTCGGCGTTAGCTGGAAATGACGCAGGAAGTGGCAGACCAAGTTGGTCAGTGAATGATGCTCGATCTCGACGCCTTTGGGCTGGCCCGTGGAACCAGAAGTATAAAGCACATACGCCAAACGATGCGCATCGGATGACACGGCAGATTCCTCCGCCACCTCCCCGGGCTGGCCAATAATTTGGGCCAGGTCCAGCACCACACCCGGCCAGCCGTTGAACCGGTTCCGGGTGGCCGGATCGGACAAAACGAGCCGGGCCTGGCAGTCGGCCAGGATAAATTCGATCCGTTTGGGTGGCGTGTCCAAGTCGATCGGCAAATAACAGCCCCCCGCCTTGAGAATGCCCAGAATCCCCGCCACAAAGCCGCCTGAGGCCGGCACCGTGATGACCACCGGCTCATCGGGCCGCAATCCATATTCGTGAAGCGTTTTCGCCACCAAGCTGGATTGGCGGTTCAACTCACCGTAACTCATCGTGCCCTCGCTGTCTTGCACGGCGGCCGCCTCGGGTTGAAGCCGGGCGTGTTCGCGGACGAAATCCACCACGGATTTTTTGCCGGGGAACGGAACCGTCTGGCCAAGCCATTCGGCCGGGACCGCGTGGTCAGCCGCAAGCGTCTCCGGCACAGACGCCTGCGCGTCCGCGCCAAGAGACAATGGCATACGTTCGGATAAAGTTAGTCGGGCGTTCATCACGGGCCTCCTCAGCCTTACTGATTCTTGGCAGGCTATCCCCAAACCCAACCCAAAGTCAACGCCGTCTAAAAGCGTTTGAAGTTAATTTGGCCCTTTGTTTAAAGCGGCCGGCGACGGTTCGGGGGCGGCTTCCGCCAATAACTTCATGGCCGCCAGCCCGTTCGCAAAATCGCCGCCGACCATTTTTTCGCAATTCACAAAAAGGCCGAAGAGCTTGCCAAAAATGTTGTTTGTCCCAACCATTCGCCAGGTCACCACCGTCTGGGCGTCCGCAGACCCGAAGACAAACTCCGCCGTGTTGGTGGCCTTCATCGGTTTTTCGAAATCGAGGCGAAGGCGGATCAACTGACCCGGCCGGCTCTCGGTGATGGACATGCGGCCGACGCCCACCTTGGAATTGCCTTCCCACTTCATGGACGCGCCGGGGCCAGACGGGGGACCGGCAAACACAGTCTTCGTATCCGGATCCTTTTTGGCCCACGGCGACCAGGTTTTCCACGCGTGCAGATCGTTGACGTGGGGAAAAATTCTTTCCGGCGGCGCGGCGATGGTGGCCGAACGGGTGACGGTGAATTCATCCGGCTGCCCGGCCACGACGACGATCAGCAACAAGACGATGAACGTAAGGGCGAGAAAAATGGGAATCATATTATGTTTCAGTTTTAATTTGAGTTCAGCAAGCCGGCAAATTTCCGGCGCGCATCCCAGAGCAGGAAGAGCGCGCACACGATGATGAGGTCCAGCATCGGATTAATTAAATGGCGCGGGTCATCCACCAGCGCGTGGAACGCGATGATGTTCACGATGACCGGACCGAGCAGCAGCAGGCCGAGGTTGCGCAGGCGCGGTATCAGCACCAGCAGGCCGCCGACGAACTCGAACATTTTTACAAATTTCAGATAGCCAGTCGGGACGAACGCCGCCATGAAATGCGCGGCCGGCGTGCCCTCGGGCAGCTTCGGAATGGAGATCAGGTTGAACAGGACCGGAATGCTCGCCGCGAGGAAGCACAGTCCCAGCAGAATGCCGGCGAGGGTGGGCAGATATTTTTTCATGGGTGGGTTGGGTTGGGTTGTTAAATTAAAAGGTTTAGCCGCCGGCCATCGCCCCGACGATGAGGAACGGTTCGGCGCCGTTCACCACCGTGTCAGGCAGCGGCGTCTCCGGCGCTTCGCTGGACCAGTCTTCTTTGCACGCAAAAAAACGGATGAACGGCCGGCGCTTCAATGTGCCGTGGTCGCGGATCGTCCCGCGCAAAACCGGATGCCGCGCCTCCAGCGCCTCCAGCACGGCACTCACGGTGGCCGGCCCAGCCACGTCCAGCGGCACCTCGCCGTCCACGCGAGCGAGATTGCGCAGATGATAGGGCAGGACCACGCGGATCATGGCAGCGTCTGGACTTCGACGGAATAGACCGCCGGCAGATCGCGGACAATCGGGTTCCACGAATTGCCGCCGTCGGCCGAGCCATAGACCTGGCCGCCGGTCGTGCCAAAATAAATCCCGCACGGATCCAGCTGATCCACGGCCATGGCGTCGCGCAGGACGTTCACGTAGCAATCTTTCTGCGGCAAGCCGTTCGTCAACGCCTCCCAGTCGTGGCCGCCGGTACGGCTGCGATAGACGCGCAGCTTGCCGTCCGGCGGATAATGTTCCGCGTCGCTCTTGATGGGCACGACGTAAATCGTCTCCGGCTCGTGCGCGTGAACATCGATGGGAAAGCCGAAGTCGCTCGGCAGATTGCCGCTGACCTCCGTCCATTGGTCACCGGCGTTGTCCGTGCGCAATACGTCCCAGTGCTTCTGCATGTAGAGCACCTCCGGCCGCGACGGATGCAACGCGATACGATGGACGCAATGGCCGACTTCCGCATCGGGGTCGGGCAATTCGTAGGGGGACTGCAAGCCGCGATTGATCGGCTTCCACGTCTGGCCGCCGTCGTCGGTGCGGAAGGCGCCGCCGGCGGAGATGGCGACGTAAATCCGCCGCTCATTTTGGGGGTCGAGCAGAATCGTGTGCACCGCCATGCCGCCCGCGCCCGGCTGCCAGAGATGGCCCTTGGCCTGCCGCAGGCCGGAAAGTTCCTGCCACGTTTTACCACCGTCGGTGGTTTTGAAAATCGCCGCATCCTCCACGCCCGCGTAGGCCGTGTCCGGATCCGTGAGCGACGGCTCAATATGCCAGACGCGCTTGAATTCCCAGGGATGCTGCGAGCCGTCATACCATTTGTGTGTGCCGGCCGCGCCGGAGTAAACAAACTTGTTGCTCTCGCCTTTGGGAAATTCCCCCGGCCCTTTCAATTCCTCCGCGCTGCTGCCCGGCGTGTTCCACGTCCGGCCACCGTCATCCGAACGCTGGATGATCTGGCCGAACCAGCCGCTCGACTGCGACGCATAAAGGCGATGGGGATCCACCGGCGAGCCTTTGACGTGATAAATTTCCCAGCCGGCGAAGTGCGGGCCGGTGACCGACCAGTTTTTTCGCAGGCCGTCGGCGGTCAGGATGAACGCGCCTTTTTTTGTGCCGACCAGGACTCGAATGGTACTCATGGACACCTCCGGGATGGGTTGAGGTTGATGGTTTCGCCAGACTTGTTGCTGCACCTTTATGCCGGATTTCCGGTTTTGAAGTCAAGCCTCACCCGCCGCGCGAGATGCTCCGCGGGAAATTCATCCGCCAAGTTGAGACTTGGAATGCGGCGGGATCGGGCGCACAGTGGAGCATGTCCATTCGCCCTCGCAAAATCCGCAAGCCGCCGGAGTATCGGAACGACGTTGAAAAGAATCAGCTGGCCATCCGGGCGGTCGTGGCGAGACGAAACCAGCGTTTAAACGCCAGCCAGAAGGCGCTGCGCGCGGCCGAACGGGCGGGCGAGGGGAAACCGATTCCGGACCAACCCATCCCGACGGATTCCGCCGCCGACGCCACCCCAGGGACGGAGTCGCCGAAGAGCCCCGGGACGACCCGGGTAGATGGAAGCGACGTGCCCGGAGGTTGAAGCATTTGGTTCAGGAGCCAGATCCGTTCGCCAATGAATCAATGTTTTGCCACCGGGTTCGCCAGGATGATGCTGAACAGGATGCCGTCCCGTTCAATCCGATGTGCGACCGGCAGGCCGGGGAAATTTCGCCATTGGCACATGCGCACCGTGGCCACATAGTAATCCATTTCCGGCGGCAGGCTGGATTGGGTCCAGTTGCCGAAGGGGATCATCACCACTTTGGTTTTGGAATCCAGAAAATGGTCGAAGACGGTGACACAGGAATCATTGCCGGCCAGCGCCACGCACAAGGGCCGGTCGGAATGCGACTGGACCTCCTTGATCCAGCCGGCGGCTTCGCGGTAGCTGGAGAGCCAGTAGTCCGTTTCGTAACGTTCGGGCAAGGTGGTTCGCGATCCGGCCAGCCAGTTATAATAGGAGCTTTGGTACGGATGCAGCCGGACCATCGCCGGCACGGCGGACAGCAGCAGGACCACCACGCCCGGGAGAACCAGCCAGCGGGGAGCCGTCGGCAGGCGCTCGACGCAATCGGCAGCGGCAATGCCCGCCAGCACGGCCACGGCCGGCAGCATGAATAGAAAATGCCGCATACCGTCATAGATGTGCGGCCGGGCCAAGGCGAAATATACCAGCGGAAACCACAACAGAAACATCAGGCCCAAGCCGGTCATGCTCGCCGGAATCGAGCCTTTGGCCCGGCGCCACAGCACCAAATGCCCCCAGACCGCCAAAATGAGCAGCGGAATCGGCAGGGTCAGCGCCAGGTACGTCACCAGATAATCCCAAGGCAGCTGGTTGCTGCCTTGAAAAGTTCCACGGAACAACACGGCGTAAACCGCGTCGAAATGCATGGCGTAGGTGGCGGCTTTGAACGGATGTAGGAACGGCGAGTGCCAGGCGTTGGGCCACGGCAGAATCATCAAAATCCAGCCCAACCCCACCGCCGCAAATAACACCCCAACCGTCCGGCCCAGAACCGCCAGCGCTGGCCGGTCCACCTGCCAGCGGACGCGCCAAGCAGCCGCCAGCGGCACCAAACCCAGCAGCACCCACAAAAACCAGGCCCCGGGACGCACCATTACCACAAAGCCCAACGCACCGCCCAAACTCAAAACCTGACGCCAGCCCAATCGCGGCGCGGCCGCCGCCGCCGCACACGCGTGCAGCAGCCAGATGGCCGCACACGCCAGCGGGGTGTCCTTGGGATTATTGAACGCGTGGCCGAACAAGCCCGGCAAACCCAGCAGGGCCGCGCCGGAAAGCCAGCCCCCGGCCGAACCGGCCAGCCGCCAGCCCAAGGCGCACACCGGATAAAACATGGCCACCCAATACAACCCTTGCGCGGCGTGCCGCACCGAAAAAATATCCGCTTTAAACAAATGCGAAATCACCGCACACGCCAACTCCAGCGCCGGTCCGTAGTAATAAATATTGGCCGGCAGATTCGGCGCATGGCTGAATTCCCCAAAACTTTGACCACCGGAAAACACTTGCCACAGCGCTTCAGCATAGCGGGATTGAACCTCTTCATCCCACGTGATTCCGAAATCGCCATGGACAAAAAGCCAAACCAATAAAGCGAGGATCGTGAACGCCCCGCCCGGCGAGAGACGCCGGAAAAACGAAACGCCGCCGGGTGAGGTTGACTCCGCCGTCATATCCGTCCCGGCTCGGCCAACGAGCAGAAAGTTATTTTCCCCTTCCGCGCCAGGCGCTGGGCGGGCCAGAAAAGGTCGGCGGCAATTTCAATGGTCGGCTTCATAAACTGGCGGCCCAGATTCACATGGCCGGCCCCTCACATCAAGCGGTGTTTTCCGGCCGCCGCCACCCCCGCCGGGGCGAAATAGATTCGGGCCGGGGCGCGCCTGGCCATCTTTGATTTTATTGAAACTTTCTATAACCGCCAACGCCAGCATAGCTCACTCAATTATCGCTGCCCCGTTGACTTTGAAAACCAAAACAACTAAACCATGAATCCTCTTTCACAAGTGTCCGCCTTTTTGAGGCGAGCCCAGACACCTTCTCCCCTGAGGGGGAGAAGGTGTCCGAATGGACGGTTGCGGGAGTCTTCGCGTCCATGTCGATTCACTTTGTAATTCTCACAGTTTCGTTTTCAAAATGTTTTCCACCTTCGCCTTCACTGCTTCATCCATCTTGATGAGCGGCGGCCAGGCGCGTTTGAAACCTTCGCCAGGAATTTTCTTGGTCGCGTCGATGCCCATTTTGCTGCCGCTGGCGATTTCGCTCGTCGCGTGGTCGAGCACGTCGGACGGCCCTTTGGTGAAGATGCTGTCGCGCTGCGGATCGGTGTTGGCGGTGAGATGGAACAGCACTTCGCTGGTATTGTGAACGTTCACGCCGGCGTCCACGACCACGATGAATTTCGTAAACATCATCTGCCCCATGCCCCAGAGGCCATGCATGATCTTGTAAGCCTGCATGGGGTAGGTCTTCTTGATGCTGACGAACACGAGGTTGTGGAACACGCCTTCCGCCGGCAGCGCGATGTCCACGATCTCGGGGAAGTTCATCTTGAAGATGGGCAGAAACAATTTCACGCTCGCGACGCCGATGTAAAAATCTTCCATCGGCGGAATGCCGACAATTGTCGCCGGATACACCGCGTCTTGGCGATACGTGATGGCGGTGATGTGAAACACCGGATATGGCTCGGGCAAGGTGTAATAGCCGGTGTGATCGCCGAACGGCCCTTCGTCGCGCAACGGTTCGGTCGGGTCGATGTAACCTTCGATGACGAAATCGGCATTGGCGGGAACTTCCAGGTCGTTCGTCTCACACTTGATCAGCTCGACGGATTTTTTGCGGAGATAACCGGCAAGGAGAAATTCATCCAGCCCATCGGGCAGCGGCGCGGTGGCGGCGAACGGAAACATCGGGTCGCCGCCGATGAAAATGGCCACGGGCATGCGCTCGCCCTTTTCGTAATAGCGGCGGCCATGGCGCGCGGCGACTTTCTGCAATTGCCAGTGCATGCCGGTGGTTTGCTCGTCGTAAATCTGGATGCGATACATGCCGAGATTGCGCTCGCCCGTGTCCGGGTCACGCGTGACGACGCACGGCAGCGTGATGAAACGTCCGCCGTCGAGCGGCCAGCAGCGGAGAATGGGAAGGTTCGCGAGCGTGGGCGGATGCGTATTAAAGGAATTGAGATGGTTAACGTCCGGCGCTTTCGGCCAACTCTTCACCAATGCCGGCGCATCGTATTTGTGGATGACATCTTTGCACGAACCGCTCTTCACGGTCTTTGGTTTGGCATGCCGCAAATCCAGAGCGAGCGAGAGCAGCTTGATGGCTTCCTTGAAACTCGTCGGCGGCTTGGCTTTCATCAGCGCGCCGAGTTCGTTCGCGACTTCGTCCACGGATTCCGCGCCCATGCTCAGGGCCATGCGCTGGTGCGAGCCGAGCGTGTTGATGGCCACGGGAAACGGCGAGACGACGCCGTTGACGGTGGGCTGCTCGAACAGCAACGCCTGGCCGCCGCCGGGCAATTTCATTTCGCGGTCGGCGATCTCGGTGATTTCGAGTTCGGTGGCGACGGGCTGGGTAATGCGTTTCAGCTCGCCCGCGCGGTCGAGCGCGTTGACGAAATCGCGGAAGGAATCAAAAGCCATACGCCGGGAAGCTAAACCGAATCCGGCGGAAGGAAAAGAAAATGAAATGGCCGCGCGTCGCGGAAAATACTTTGGCCGAGGGGACAGAAAAATTGCCGTTAGTTTTAGCTTTTGCGGTCACGGCGGGTCGTGTTCAATCACGGCATTATGAATCTGACACATCCACTGACGACGACGGCGTTCGAGCTGCCCGGTTTTCGCGTGACCAAGTCGTTTGGCGTGGTGCGCGGCATCATTGTGCGGTCGCGCTCGGTCATCGGCAATTTCGGCGCGAGTCTCCAGGCGCTGGTCGGCGGCAACATCACGCTTTATACGAACCTTTGCGAACGCGCCCGAGAGGATACGTTCAACCTGATGCTCGAACACGCCGGCAAGCTCGGCGCCAACGCGGTGATCGGGGTGCGCTACGACGCCACGGAGATCGCGCCGGGCATCACCGAGGTGCTGTGCTACGGCACGGCGGTGTCGGTGGAGCCGGCGGCCTGACGCGCAATGAAGGCGTTGAGTCCAGACAGTTTTCTGGCGCGGCTGCTGGGCAAACTGACGACCGCCATCCTCCGGCGGCCGCACTGGTTTTTCTGGCCGCAGCTGGTGCTGTTTGGCTTGAGCATCGCGGTCACGGTGAAATATCTGCAGTTTGACACCGACCGGAACGACCTGGTGGGCGGCAACCAGCGCTACCACCACAACTTTCTGGAATTCGAAAAGGAGTTCCCG
>Ga0302275_10000329_pt1 | contig 53486 bp, 43 predicted proteins | sample III_Bog_N2_2_FD_200229 | JGI IMG/M metagenome (GOLD analysis project Ga0302275, IMG submission 200229) | Peat permafrost microbial communities from Stordalen Mire near Abisko, Sweden - III_Bog_N2_2 | ecosystem: Environmental > Terrestrial > Soil > Wetlands > Peat | place: Sweden: Abisko... | reverse complement strand
TCGGTCACGAGCAGTGTATCCCAAGAGGGCTGATTCTTCCATGCTGAGGACGAAACGAACACAAAAAACCGTTGACAAGGGGCAGCGCTCTCATACATGGACAGCAGTGTTCCGCGATAACGCCACCACGGCAGCACTGCCAGCGGACGCGCCCATCACGACGTGTTGGCCCCTTTGCCGGGTTGTTGGCGTCAGTTTACGATAACGCGGTTTTTGGCCCACTGGCGGCTCACCGGCCAACCAGCAAATATCGGCGCTTGCTCACTCGTTGAGCGCAAGCGCTTCCCCGAGATTGTTTTGGCGAAACTGGTGAAGGGGTCAATGGATGAAGGGCATTGGCTCCGCTCTACCTCGCCGCATGTCTGCACAACGCGCCCTACCTCGCAAATGGCTCGAAAGGAATTGTCAACGTACCGATGTTACCAGTCGCCGAATCGCGGACGATAGCGCGCACGGAGGTCGCCTTCGGATTGCGTGGGAGGCTGCGGGTGTAGGCCAGGCCCCTTTCGAGGAGCTGATCGTATTTCGACTGTTTCAGCTTCACTGCGATGGTCTGGGACCACCTGCCGTATTCATTGCCCGCATTATCCCGTTGCACAAGGACGGCCTCGAATTGCGTGCTCAATAGGCCATCGGTGGGCTGCATTAGCAGCCCTGCCACGCCGATCTTGAGGTTGAGGATAAACGCAGGCTCCAACGGTGGCCCCGCGGGCACTATCTCACCTCGGAGTTCGACAAGACCTGCATCGACCGGGCTCCAAGTGGCCTGGTAGAGATCGTTCGCACGGCTTTCCGGTGTCCTCGATACACCGCCCGATTCGAAATAGCCGGATCGAGCCCTGACGCTAAGGCCCGGCTGGCTTACCGTCACCTTGAGGGGATGATAAGAACCATCAGCCTTTTGTTCTCCGGGGTAGAACCCGAGCATGTAAACCAAACGAGTGTCCTCGAAGGCGGAGCGAATTGCTCCTGCGATGTCGTTGGTATCGACGGAGGCCTTCCCGCCCGTCTCCTCAGCCAGCCAACGCAGCGACATGTGGAAGGCATTGACGCTAGCCTTCTTCGCCTGGCCGTATGAGCTAAGAGCCTCCTCCATGATCGCCGTGGCGCTATGAGGAGTGGACGGCCCGTAATTGACCGTTGAGGCCCGAAACGACCCGCTCGGCATAAAGGTCATAAGCCCCTGCGGGTCGATGGGGTAGAGCGACACTCCCGTCCTGAAAACGCCTCGCAGGGCGTCCAGGCGCTTCTCGTTCTCTGCCGGCACAACGACCCGGGTCGAGAGCCAGATGACGTTCTTGCGCCCCGGAATCGCGGCAAGGTGGTTGGCCACATCGCTCATAAGTCCGAACCCGCCCCCCGTAGGCATGAAGACGCCCTGCGCGTTGGGCGCGAAACCCATCCCCGCGGAGACCGGGGAGTTGGGGTCACGGGATGCGCCACCTCGCAGCGCGGGGAAGTTCGGCTGAGACGCACCGGGAGTGGAGCCAAAGCCGCCTCCTTCCCAAAACTGCGCCCGGTGGATAGCCTTGGCGGTGTCTCGGTCGACGTGAATGAAGTGAAGGGCAAATTCTGTCCAACCATCGGTCGGACGGGAGCCGTAGGCCTCCTTCAAGCCCGGAGAAGCGCTGCCTTTCCAGGTGGCCAGGCGCTCGATGAGCTCCGTGCAGTCCTGGTTGTACTCGCGAAAGATCCAAAAGCCGTTGGGGCCAAGGAAGTAGATCCCGAGACGATCCTGGGGGCGAACTTGGCCGAGGAACTTTACGAGCGCTTCGCGTGCTTGCCAGAGATCGGCAAAGATCCAGGCGCCCGAGCCGCTCCAGGAGTCCCGCGCGTCGATCACAATAACTGTGGGCGTGTTGGGCGCGTCGCGATCTGTGGCGACCCGGTTTGAGAACGGAAGATCAGCGGGTTTTGCGCCTGCAATCGCCTCCCGATCTGGCACCGCCTGGTCGTGGTCGGCAACTTCGAAGACACGGATCTTCTGGCGCTTGCCCCTGTCGAACAGAATGAAGTCGTCTTTCGTCAGGCCGCGGCGCGCATCGCCGTGGGAATCCTGGACAATGACCTCCACCTGCACAAGACGGGTGCTCACGCTCATAGTTGGTGTCTGAGCTAGACACCCCGGCAACGCCAGGAGCAACATCCAGCGCCGTGACATATGGCCCAATACTATCAAAGGAGAAAAGGGGCTGAAATGGTTCGTTTGGAGCCACCGCCAGACAAAGTACGCGTGGTCCTTGTAGATGAGCGCATGGGCCACAGGATTTGAGTTCGCCTGCTAGCAGTAAATCCCATGGAGCACCCGATCGGGAAACGCCCGCTAGTCTCGCTCCACAAGCGTGACGGGCAGCAACTTCTGCCGCGAGACTTGGCCCTGCCGCACCGTGAGGCGCGCAAAATACTGTCCAGCCTTCAGGTCCTTGGTTGGCAGCTTGGCCAACATCGGCTGGGGGCCGCTCTCGCCTGGCGGGGCGAAGCTCTTACTGCCGACTGTTCGCCCGTCCTGGAGCAATTCGAGCGTCACCAAAAGCGCTCCGGCCGACGGCGTACTGGGATAGACGACCGCATAGAAGCCCAGATCCTCGCCCGCTCGCGTTTCCGTCTGCAACTGCGGAATCACGCGGCCAGCCTTGGTCAGGAACGGATCGGCGCTGGTCCCGGCGTCGGCCGCCTCCACGCCGCGGGTCAGCGTCAGATCGCTCAGCGCCAGGCCGGAGGCCGGCTCGACGATCAGCGAGGTGCGCCGCGTCCCCGCCTTGCCGCTGATCCGATCCACCACCGCGCTTTCCATAAAGTAACGGCCCGAAGGCAATCGGAACGGCGCGGTGACCGTCGCCACCCCGGAATGGAGCGCCGCCTCGTTGGGCGCCGGGTACACCAGGTCCTTCCCCACACGATCGACCACGTGCCCGTCGGAGTCCCTGATCAAGGCCAGGAACGAAAGATGCGCCTTTACGGCCTTGCCCTTGCCGTCGGGCTCGACCGCGACGCGCCGCAGTGGCGCCTCCAGCACCATCGCATGTTGCACCTCGGCGCCAGGGCGAAAGCGCATCGCCGCGGCGTGAAACTCCAGATCGGCCGGCCTCGGCGCGGCGTTTAGCGCCTGCAACGGCGCGTACTCATAGGGCAGGATCGGTTCGCCGTCAATCGACGGCAGCGCGTAGTAGCCGCTGCGCGCGCTGACGCTGACGCCCGGCCGCGAGACGGCAACACGCAGATGGCGGAAGCGTCCGTTCTCGGCGGCGTCAATGGGCGCATAGCTCGTCTCGTAGTGGCTCTGCATGTCCTCCATGGCGCGCCGCATCGGCGTGCGCAGATCGTTGGTGCGACCGATCAGCGCGCCGCCCGTTTCCTGTGCTAAGTTCTCCAGGTTCATAAGTGGATCGAGGTAAAACGACGCGCCGACTGTCTCGAATGCCATGACCTGATCCCTTCGGACCGGCGCGGTGCCATTCGACGTGACATCTTCCCGGATGGCCCGGGTCGCGTCATTGAGAGCGTAGCGTGCACGATCCAGTTCGGAAAGGTCTTTCTTGTCGGCGGACAGCCGATTCAGATCGATGCCGTAGATGGTCACGCTCGCACGATTGGCGGCGCTCACGGTCGCTCGCAGCAGTTCCTGGTGGTCGGGATCGACCCACAGGCCCTCTCCGACGTAAAAGAGAAGCTTGCGGCCAGGTAGCTCAGCTTGAGCCTCCACCAGGCGCTTGATCGCGAACAGCTTCCGCAACCCGACACCTCTAGCCTCACGGTCGACTTCGTGCTCGGAGACGCGCAGATTTGGGAGCGAAGTGTTGGGGTTAGCCTCCGGGGCTAATTCGTCCGAGTTGGCGATCAGGCGCGCGATGATCCGGTCCGTGGCGGCGCGCACGGCCGACGGCGTCTTGCTCGCATCCGCCGGCGAACCCGCCGTGCCGCGCTTGCCCGAAAGCTCGTTCACGGCCTGAACGAAGGCTGGGCCAACCTGCGCCGGATCGTTGGTGTACGGCAAGACAGGGTACAGGAATCCGCCGTTCAACACGAAGACGCCGATGTAGGTATTGGACTGCGTCCCCGCCGCCAGGAAGTCCCGCAGCAGATCGCGCGCGGCGGCGCCATTGTCCGTGTTCGCCTTGATGGGACCGGCAAATACGGCCGTCACGACGTTGATGCCGCGCAGATCCTGGAGTGCACTCGGCGCTCCGGCGGTCGGCGCCGATTCCGCCGCGCGGGATTGCGATTGCGACGTTGCGCCTTTGTCGAAAAACGCAAAGCCGCGAATCTGCTGCCGAACATCGTCCTCGAAGATCTGGACCTCCTCGGGCCGCAGGTCGCGCACGATTTGGCCGTGCTTATCGCGGGCGACGAAATCTACCAGGACCTCTGAGGTTGTCGATGCGATCGTCGGGATCGACGGTGGCTGCCCGCCCAAACAACATGGCAGCGCAAGGAACAACATCCACGGCCGTGGCATATGACCCGATGCTATCAAAGGAGAAAGAGGACCCAAATGGCTCAAAGGAACTATCGTGGCACCAAGCGGGCAGCCGGAGGACCTGGGGGTCTCTTCACTGGCAGCGCAAATCGCTGGTGACCTTGCTACCCGTGCCAGGCCCGAACAGACTAGGAGACCTTTGTCGCCAGTTCCTCGAAGGTGCGCTTCCCGTCCATTGGCCCCGGCGGCGGTGAACACCCCACATGGAAGGTCAGTGTCCGCAATGGCGGTTTCACTGGACATTATCGGAAACTCCGCCTGACGCTCACGCGTCAGTGGAACCGGAGTACTGCCCACCATCGAAAGGATAATCGCACGCTTATGTCCCGCATTCACAGTTCTGAGTTGCTGGCAGCGGGCATTTTGGCTGCTACCGTCTTTGCAACTGCCGCCGCGCCGCCACACTGGTATTTAGCCGGCAGCAAGCCTTCCAACTACGAGACTGGTGTGGACCGGGAAGTCGTCCTCAACGCCCGCCCAAGCGACTACCTGAAGGCCAAGTCAGACCAGGATGGGTTCGGGACACTCATGCAGGACTTTTCTGCGGTTCAGTACGTTGGCAAACGGGTTCGCTTCAGTGCGTTCGTGAAATCCGATGCCGTCGCTCGCTGGGCTGGCTTATGGATGCGAGTCGATGGAAAAGGCGGGAAAGCAATGTCTTTTGATAACATGCAGAACCGTCCGATTAACGGGACTACTGGATTCCAGCATTACGACGTGGTTTTAGATGTGCCGCAGGGAGCCACGGGCATTTTTCTCGGGGTTCTTCTCGACGGTCCCGGCGAGGTCTGGATGAACAGTGCAGATGTCGAGATTGTCGGCACGGACATCCCCACTACAGGACGGTCTGTCGCGGACGCGCCGAGGAACTTGAACTTCGACCAACTATAAAGCGGTTGTGACCAGCGCCCGTAGGACCCTGGGCGCCGTTCTCGAACGCTATCCAGAGAGCGTTGTTCTGTGCGGCCCGATAAGTGCGCTTCTCGGAAACTGACTCTTGCCACCGCCAATTCGCGTTTTGAGTGCTCCAGTGCGCATGGTTTAGTCGGCGTTGTCGTGTTGACACGACAAAGGCCTCTAGCGAAGCCTGCAGTCCACTCCTGTGCAATTGAGATGGTGGGCCCTACAGGACTTGAACCTGTAACCAACGGATTCAGATTTGCGGCCATTTCTGGCCTCTCTGGACTTTGCCTTCAGCATAGCGTTGCCGCCTTAGCCGTGCGCCGTCAAGTCTCTACACCTTCCCAGCCTACGGGCTTGGCTTGGCTCGGCGTTGACTTCGGCATGACCCGTTCAGCGTTCGCCGACTTTGACGCAATTCACGCAGGAAGTTTCCTAGCCTGGTGCACCTATGACGATGAGTCCGCTGCACTAACCATTGTGCTAAGGGCCCAATTCCAACATCCTCTACTATACAGCACGGCAGTCGTTTAACCTGCAGTTCGCCAGGTGCGTTCGCGCATCCGGCGTGGCCCACTTCGCGCATCTCATTTGGCCCACCGGATATTGCTATTCTGCCCCATCTTTCCAGTAAGGTGTTTGGCCAGCCCGGCTGGAGTGGAGCCTGGCGGTGCCCGGAGGGCGACGCCTTAGGCGGAACGGAAGCCGGGCTGGCCAAACACGGCCGCGACCCGGCGGGTCCCGCTCGTGTTGCTCACTTCTTCCTCCTTTCCATCGTTCGCCGGAATCGGAAGGACTCCGCTCCGGTCTCGATGATATGCGCCCGGTCTGTGATCCGGTCCAACAGCGCTTTGCATAAACGCGGATTCGGAAACACCGTCGTCCACTCGGAAAACGGAAGGTTCGTCGTCACGATCAGCGCGGCCCGCTCGGCGCGGTCCGAGATCACCTGAAACAGAAACTCCGCGCCTACGTCGGCGAGGGGCACGTAGCCGACCTCGTCAATTGCGATCAGTTCGTACTTCTGCCAGCGCGCCATCAGGCGCCGCACCTGATTGTTCTGCTTGGCTTCCACCAGTTCATTGACCAGAGCCGCCGCGGTCACAAACCGGACCCGCCGCTTCTGCCAGCACGCAGCCAGACAGAGGCCCGTTGCGAGATGGCTCTTGCCGGTCCCGCATTCTCCTATCAAAACCACCGGCTCGCTCCTGTCGATGTAGCCGCCTTCCGCCAATTCACGAATCTTCGCCGCCTGGATCTGCGGCGCCTGCGAAAAGTCGAACTCTTCAAGCGTCTTCATGCGCGGCAGTTGCGCGTCACGGATCCGGTTGTCGATGGCGTGCCGGTCGCGCTCTTCGCATTCGATTGCCAGCAGAGCCTCGAGATAGCGAATGTGGCTGTGGTTCTCCTTCACGGCCTGCTCTGCGAGTGAAACGAAATTCGCTCCAATCGTCGGCGTGCGCACCGCCTTGCAATACTGCCGCACGCTGGCGTGTTCCAATTCTTCGGTGTGTTTCGGCTTCATCACTGGACGCCTCCGTTACTGTCCGCCAGCAGCAGATCGTATTCCGCCATCGTCGGCATCGGACGCTCAAACTCCCGCAGTTCTTCCGCCAGTGCAATCGCATAGCGCCGCCGTTGTTCCGCATCCGGCATGTGCAGGATGTGCAGCACGGCCGCACCATCGGACACATCCAGCCGCAGCGCTTCCTCCACCGCGGCGATCAGTCGAGGCCATCCCAGCGCGAAACCCTCGCGCACCAGAGCGATCATCTCTCGCGTGCCCTTACCCTTGCCGTATCGCTGTTCCAGCCGCCGCCAGATCCGGTCCAGGCAATCCGGCCAGCGTCCCGCCTCGCGCCATTGCGCCAGCGGCGTCGAGCCGGCCATCGCTCCCGGCTTCCGTTCCAGCACATCGAGATAATGTTCGAGATTGAGAATCTCATGCCCGCGGCCATAGCACCGTTCGTGCTGGGCCACGCGCTTGTTGTCGTGCACAATCTCGACCAGCAGCGGCCCCACCACCGCGCTGACCCGGAAGCCCGGCTGCACCGGAGCAGAGTACCAATTTGTCTTCACGCGCACACGACCGCGGCCATCGACCACGAGCGGATACAACACGTCGTGCAGCGGAAAGCCCTCCGCCGCCAAGGGCAATAGCGTGGCGCGCTCGTGCTCGCTGGCCTGTCCCACCGTCATGCTCTTGCCGCCGATGGTGCGACGACGATTGGCTTCGCAGGTGGCTCGCAGTTGCTCATTGAAGGCCTGCAAATCCGCGGCTTCCGGAACCGGCACGAGAAAGTTGCGCCGGAACCAGCCCTGCTCTCCTTCCACACCGCCCTTCTCATTGCCGCTGGCCGGATTGCAGTACTCGCTCTGAAAACCCCAATGCGAGCGGAAGGCAATCATGCGATCGGTCTCGATGCGTTGATAGCCCCGCAAAATCTTCTTCACCAGCAACGACATGTTGTCGTAGCGGTTCGTGCGGAACACGCCGCCGAAATACTCGAAGGCCTTCTCGTGTGCTTCCAGCAGCGCTTGCTGGGTGGCGTGCGTATAGGCGCGATGGAACGCGTCGCCCGAGGCCATGCTGCGCATCGCGAAGATGTACAGCTTCTGCGCTTCGCCCCCGAGCCGCACCGTGGCTTCATACCAGTCGACTTGCGCTTCCTCGCCCCAGTGATAGCTCTGCGGCACGAAGACTTCGGATCCAGCCAAACCGAGACCGCGCTTGCGCTGCCGCACGTAGCGGCGCACTTGCGATTCCGAAATCGTCTGCTCCGGATGCTCGGCCCGCAATCGCGTCCAGATGCGATGCGCCGTGTGCCGCTGCTTGCGCGGCGCCTCTCGATCGGAATCCAGCATCCGATCGATGTGCTCTCTCACCGGACCCACCTTCGGCTCGGCCCGGTCGCTCGTTTTCCTATCAGGCGGGATTGCGCTGGCCAGCGCCTGGCGCACCATCCGCCGGTGCACGCCATGCTTCTTCGCTAACCCCAGAATCGTCTCGCCCGCCGCGTATCCGCGGCGCAGCACTTCGAACAGTTCCACTTTTTGCCTCCTGTCCATCTCGGAATCTTGTCATTCCGGCCTGTCCAGGTGGGCCAAATTAGATGCTCAAAGTGGGCCAAATCTGATGCGCGAACTCACCAGGGCGTTGCACGCGCGCGATTGTCGTGTCGCCACGACAAAACGACGCTGCTCAATCGAGCAACGGCGATTGACGGTTGCAGCGACATGGCAGAAAACATACCATGTTGTCCTGAATGCCATGTTCACGCCAAGCTGACTTCTGCGCCAACGTTCGGCTTCCCCTTTGCCGCGCGTTTCGTTGCACTCACCGCGAGCGTCAATTCTGACAACTCACCGCCAGCAAAGTGCTCGGGCGTCAGCGTGCTCACGAAATCGCTGTAGAACTGTTCCAGCATTTGCGTACTGGTTCCCATTTGTCGCGCGAGGGCGTGAATGTTGATGTGATTGCGCATCAGCATTCGGGTAGCGTAGAAGTGCCGCAGGCTGTATAGCGTACGGTTTTGTCCGGTTCTTGGATCCCGAAGTAGTTCAGCTTCTGTCAGCAATTGTTCAAATGTTTGGTGCAGGCTAGACGTTGCACTGCCATCCGCCAAGCGAAACACCAATTCTTCGCGCTTCCCTATCACTTCGTCCAGACTTAGCCCTTTGAAATCTTCAGCGCGTTCCTGAATGCGCCGTAGGTAACGGACAACGCTGTGACGGGGCACGCACCAGCGCGGCTTACCAGTCTTGCCGCACACGTACATTTTCAGGTAGCGCACGCCGTCTTTCTCAAACCACTCGATATTGCGCCACCGCAACCTGAGCGATTCGGTGCCGTGCCGAATTCCCGAATTTGCCAGCACCAGCACGTAATCGCGCAGCAGATGGCGCATCTGCTGACTCTTGCCTGCCTTCCCTGCCAGACACCACGTGCGCATGTAGCGATACAACTTCCGATACTCATCGAGTTCAAACCCGGGACGTTTCTGCCCGCGTTCCCCGTCGTTACTCAATTCCGGCACTTGGTGCGCCAGCACGAGTCCTTCCTGCAGCGCGCGTTCGAACACCAGCCGTAGAGCCGCGTTGTGAGTGTTCAGAGTACTTGCGCTGAGTGCGCGCTGCTTAGCTGGCTCCTCACCTGCCGCCAACAGCGCGGCAGTCTGATTCTTGGCTTTCTGGTTGTAGCGTTCAGCCACTTGCTCGCGGCGCCACTCGCAAAACTCAGCGAGCAAGCCTGGAGTGACGCTGTCCACGTTGTGGTTGCCAAAGAACGGGATGAGATAACCGTCAATGACTCGAATGTAGTCGGCATAGACTACTTTTGCGGTGCGCTCCTTCAGCTGTGCTGCCAATCGCGCGCGAACAGACAAGGCAACAGCGCGAAAGCGCTTGGTTATCGGGGCGAGATTCTGCTTGGCTCTGTAGCGCGCGGCTAGGTACTGCTCATCTGCGATTTCTTTGGCTTCGGTTAGCGACTTGGTATGAGTGCTGACTCGAAACCAGATGCCTTTCATGCAGAACTTAACTTGCCAGAATGGGCTTCGGCTGCGTGTGTAGAGGGTAACCTTGCCGTCGAACACCTGCACGTTGTTAGGACTTAACTTAGGCATGGCTCAATTCAGGTTGCTATGCACAAGTCATAGCACACCGCGGAGTGTCTTCGCGAGTGAGTGTGCTACGAGTGTGCTACGCAAAAACAAGCAGAATCACGCCTATATGCAATGCTAAGCTGCTGATAACAAAGAGTCACATACGGCTATAACCATATGAACTAATGGGTTATGAGTCCGCGGCTCTAACCGCTGAGCTAAGGGCCCCTGCGCGAGTTTACCCGCGCTCTTGAATCTATCATGCCCGCGAGTGTCTACGGCAGAGGCTCCGGACGCTCGATGAGATGGAGGATGTTCCCCTCGGGGTCGCGGAAGAAGACTACCTTGTTCCCGCTTTTGATGAGAGGAGGCTCCAGGAACGTCACACCGGCGGCGGCTAGGCGTTCGCATTCCGCCTCGAACCCGGTGACGGTCAGCGCCAGATGGCGGAGTCCGGGCGTCTTCGGCGTGGCCTCGGACGAATCACCGTCAGCGGGGATGATCTCGATCATGCTGCCGTCGCTCGCCTTCACGAAGATCGCGCTCTTCCCTCGATAATTGATTTCAAATCCGAGCGTCTGCACGTAGAAGTCGGCGAGACGTTCCACGTCCTTGGCCGCGATGGCGGCGTGTTCGATGCCTTGAATCATGCACGCATCCTATCACCACTTCAGGTCTCCGCTGTTGATCCACCCCTGGTCCGTCCTGGCGGAGCATAGCTTGTGTCCTAGCACGTTAGAATTGGTTCATGAGTGAGCAATTTACGATTGCCGGGCGGACTTTTCGCTCGCGGCTGATGATCGGCACGGGGAAGTATCGGACCTTCCCTGAAATGGTCCGATGCCATGCTGCCTCGGGCGCTGAGGTGGTGACGGTGGCCGTGCGCCGTGTCAACCTGACAGATCGCTCCAAGGAGTCGATGCTCGACCACATCGACCGGTCGAAGTACTTCATCCTGCCGAATACGGCCGGCTGCTATAGCGTGGATGAAGCTGTCCGCACCGCGCGGTTGGGCCGCGAGGTGGGCCTCTCCAATTGGGTCAAGCTGGAAGTGATCGGGGATGAGAAGACGCTCTACCCCGACGTTGTGGGTTTGGTCGAAGCCACTGCTATCCTCGTGCGCGAAGGATTTGTCGTTCTGCCCTATACGAACGACGATCTGATCACGGCGAGGCGGCTGGTTGACGCCGGCGCGGCCGCCGTCATGCCGCTCGCGGCCCCGATCGGCAGCGGCTTGGGAATCCAGAATTTTACATCGCTTAGAATCATCCGCGAGCAGATCACGGAAGTGCCGCTCATTGTCGACGCCGGCGTGGGTACGGCCTCGGATGCCTGCCAGGCTATGGAGCTTGGATTCGAGGGCGTGCTCCTGAATACTGCCGTCGCGCTGGCCACGGAAAGCGAGAAGATGGCTTCGGCCATGGGCCATGCGGTGGAGGCCGGACGGCTCGCCTTTCTTTCGGGGCGGATGGAGCGAAAGCTCTACGCTTCCGCCAGTTCGCCGCTCCAAGGCGTGATGCGATAGGCAGAGACGCCTCGTGGGAGCGGACCGCTGCCGCAGATTCTGATTTCGTCTGTGTGCTTCGTCCTTTTCGCCGTTGCCGTGCGTCTAAGAGGACGTGAAGTCGATGTTCACGCACCTCCGCATGTTCCAGGACAAGGCCGAAAGCGGCGTGCGTCCTGACCTTCCGGCCGCGGGCCGGCCCAGCGATGATCTGCTTGCCGCTCCCCGGCATTCATTGCTCGGCATAACGTGTCAGGGCGCTGCGGAAGGCCGGAATGTCAGTCGTTTTCGTCTGCCGGACTCTGCTTCAAGGTGCGGTGCAGATGACAGTCCATCTGGCGCGGGGCCTCGGCCTGTGTCTTGGATCGTCCGCTTCCAAATCCGGGGAGTGCCCTCGTGCCTCTAACTGTTCAAGCCTTGCTGACGAGCCCCCAAGCCTGTGTTATATTGAGGTTTGGCCTCACTGGGAGGTCGTCTAATGGTAAGACTGCGGCCTCTGGAGCCGCGTATCGGGGTTCGAGTCCCTGCCTCCCAGCCATACTCCCTCCTCTGAGGTCCACAAAATGAAAATCATGCCGTTGCTGCTCGTTGTATTGCCGTTGTATCTGTTCGCCCAGACGCCTCCAACCGCGCCTCCGCCTTCTTCCGATCCCCAGGAACCGGCTGCGCAGCCGGCGTTATCCCCGGAGCAAGCTCTGCGGGGCAGGGCGCAGAAATTCTATGCCGCGCTCGTCGCCCAGAAGCCTCGTCTCTCGGAGGAATTCGTCTGCGAGGAAGACAAGGACGTCTACTACAAGAGCCAAAAATCTTGGTTTTTGACTGCGGAGATTGACAAGGTAACTCTGTCCGACAACGCCTCTTCCGCCGTTGTCCGGGCCTTGCTCCGGCCGAGTTTGCCGATCAAGCTGGATCGGCCAATGCAGCCGGTGCCCGTATCGAGCAAATGGAAACTGGAAAACGGTCAATGGTGCTACGTTGTCCCCCCGAAGCCTTCGACGGTGATAACTCAATTTGGCAAGATCGATTTCAACGGGGAGGGGGTCCAGTTCAGTAACGGCATGCAAGGTGAAGCACTCAGGAACTCCATGATTGCGCAGATCCATTTTTCCAGGAAAGTGCTGACGCTGCCCACTAAGGATTCTGGCACCGACGGCATTGAGATCAAGAACGCTCTCAACGGCGAGATCCAGCTCGAAGTCTCCTGCCCGTCAGTCGAGGGCTTGACTTGCCAGCTCGACAAGCGGGTGCTTAAGGGAAACGAGACGGCGAAGCTCAGGCTCGATTTCCAGTTCACTCGAACACCACTCCCTCTGGGACTCAGACTGTCGGTTCGAATTCTGCCCTTCGACCGAGTCGTCAACTTGGCGATCACCGGACAAACGAACTGACCTGCTTACCTGAGCGGTGCTGATGGACATGCACTCCCCCTCCATTGCAGCATTCCGCGATTTCGAAGGCAGCTATCCGCCGGCCAGTTGCCCGCGCTTGAATCCTGCGGAAGATCGCGGGTTGAGGCCGCCCTTTTGCATGCGGCGCCTTTCGCAGTAGGAGACCCACCGGAGTCTGTAGGCTTGCTTTCGGGCGACTCAAAGACCTGTGAAGATATTCCAGGAAGGGATCAGGCCTTCCTGGCCGGCGCCCACCCACTCAGGCTCCTCATCTCGTCGTCTCCAAGCCGCTCCATCACTTCTGCAAACCTCGATTCCTCGCCATTCGCAGCGGACCGCGATCATTCGTAAGTGCCCCTCGGCCTTAGGACGCGCTCCCGCGTTTGCGGCTTCGTGCCGTGTTTCATTCGAGGGCGTGGCAGGATGGGAGGATGTGAGATGTGTCGCTATGGTCTACACTTGCCCAGAGAAACAGCGCTTGCCAGTCCTCCTGCCCACTGGGGGGGCAGGGTTGCACCGGAAGGGGGCAAGCCACAACTCCGATGCCGTCTGGGCGGTGCGATCATTCGCGCGGCACGCGGGTGTGGGCGAAGCGGCCATCCACGGTCCGCAAAAGACGCTGGACCGCCCTGAGAGAGTTGCTGCAAACCGCTGAACCGGAACCCTTCCGATCTAGGGCTTCCGACCAAAGGCCGCCAGGCAGCCGAAGCGTCGCGATGGTGAATTCCAGATTTCTTAAAATGGCAAGCTGCGCCAGACGCAAAAGCGGGCAGGGTTTGCACCCTGCCCGCTTTCTCAGAATCCGCACTAAATGCGGCTGATCTGGTTGTTACCGGTTACTACTGGGCCAAGTAAGCGGCGGTGGTGCCATCGCCGTTCAGGTAGCCGAAGGCCTTAACGTTGTCAAAGTTGCAAGTACCGTAAACGATACCAGCATAAGAGCCGGTCCCGATCGCCTGCTCGAGCGTGAAGCCGTAGTTGCCGCCCGCGGGGATCGCGGAGATAGCAGCGCCAGCAAGAGGAACAGACACGCTAGCCGGCGGTACCACCGTACCATCAGCGCTGAAGAAGGTTAGCTTGCAAGTACCAGCAGTGCCCTTCATGATGTTCGCTGCGGAATTCCAACCGGCGCCGCCGTTGATGACCGCGATACCGGTTACCCAACCGTTGCCGGTGACAACGTACGGGAAGACAAAGTGGCTGGAGGGCAGAACGACGATGATGAAGGAGTCGATCTCGGTCGTGCTCGTCTTGGCGAAGCGCAGAATCGGCGCGCTGTCGCTCGAAGAGATGTCCGAGCTAAGAGGAGCATAACCGCCCACGAAGGTGACAGGAGCGGCGGCGCTCGTCACGCTCAGCGGGTTCGTGCCAACCGAATAGACCTGGATGGTGTACTTGGGCATCGATCCGTCATTCTTCCAGAGCTGGTAGACAGCCTGGCCGTTGGCGGGCAAGGGGAACGCTGCCACGCTCTGAGGAGCGATATAGCCGCCGAGACCGTTGGCGTCGGCGCCGAGAACGAGGTCCAGCCTGTTACCACCACTCAAGGGCACGCTTTGGGGCACGTAAAGCGCCAAACCGGTCGGGAGGTTGGTCACCGTGAAGCTGAAGCGGAGAGGGCTGGCACCCGTCGTGTCGAAAGCGCCCGCGTAGTTGGCAGCGAACGTAACGCTGAACAGACCAGTAGCAGGAAGGTTGGCGAGTACGGTTTCGGTCGGGTCAAACGCCCCGCTGGTCCAATTGGCGGTGGTGCTCATATTGATTGCCGCGTTGGCGGAGGCGGAGAGGGTCGTTGTCAAAGAGGTTGAAATCGTGCCAACGGTAACCGTATCGAGGTTCTCCGCAACCGGAGCGAGAACGGGGGATCCGCCAGTTGTGGGAATCGCCACAATCTGGAGGCTGAGGGGGCTGTTGGCGCCGATTGCATTCGCATCAATGCGAATACCTTGGACAGTTACCGTCGCAGTTTGCGCGAGCGGTGCGAAGGGGAAATTGACGGAAGGGAGCTTGACCACTGCGCCGGTGACCAGCGCAGAGCCAGGGACGAACGCCCCCCCAGTTACGACGATGGTATCGCCAGGCGACGTAAAGGGCGCGCCAGCCTTACCATAGATGTAAATGTCATAGGTTGCGCTTGCGCCCACGGGCGTAGCCGCATTCAAACCCAGCGTGAACTCTAGGTTCGGGAGGGGCTCGGTCAGGCCTTCCGCCCGGAGAGTCGGATAGGACCCAGGCAGTACGGTAAACGAGCTGACTGTTTGAGCCGAAGCCAGACCGGCAAAAGCTGCCAGCATAGCCCCGACCAGAACGAATTTGCGAAAACTAATCATTGAAACCTTCTCCTTGGAGATTGCGATTGAGATGTGAATTGATGAAGAATCTTTTGACCTGAGCCTGATTGCAGTGCAAACGAAACATGCCGCTCCGGCCGCTCAGTGATTTGTTTGAGGATCAAGTCCTCTGCCCTGCGCGGGGCTTCGATGGTACCGGAGTCATTTTTTATTGTCTTAGTAGACAATCTCGTAGTCTCTCTTTGCCGCAGGATTCACGCCAGCATGACCACAACTCCAGCCTGGACGTGTCCAGTACTGTTCTACCATATCTCACCCCTTCTTCGCTTGGAAGTTTGGAAGCGGGCGAGCACTAGCAAGAACCCTTGATGGGGATTAGATCACGGCGGCGTAGCCCATGTCAATCAAATTTGGGCAGATGCAGGTCGATCCGAACCTGCTTCCTGGTGCGCGAGCCGCATCCGGAGCGCGTGGCGCGGATAGGCACTCCGCCGGTGCCGGCCGGGAACCGTTCCGTTTGCTGTTTTGCAGGCGTGCAATGCTGCGCGTCGTTGGCGGGGCCTTAGCGGATTAGCTTTTGCACCCGCTTCATGCCTTCCACGAGTTCGTCGCTCGCTTCGCTCACTCCGTTGGTGTCATAGATGACGTGAGGCGTGAGGAAGACCACCAGTTCCGTCCGGAGTTTGGTCGTCGATTTCGAGCCAAACGCCTGACCGATGAAAGGAATCTTGTTGAGGATTGGAATTCCGGAGGTGGAGTCGGTTTTGGTCTCGCTGATGATGCCGCCAATGGCGATCATGTCGCCATCCTGGACGGTGACCTGCGTCTTGATGGTCCTCTGGCTGAAACTCGGCGACTGAATGGCGGCGCCGGCTACGGCCGGAACGGGGGAGCTCACCTCCTGGTCAATCAGCAGCGTCACCACGCCGCTGGGATTAACGCGCGCCGTTAAATTGAGTGTTGTGCCCGTAGTGACGTTCGCGACGGTACTGGCGAATAGCGAACTGCCGCTGGACTGGGCTCCCGTCAAAGCCTGCGAGGTCAGCGTCGGCACCTGGTCGCCGACGTTAATGTACGCAGGGATGCTGTCGGTGGCGATGATCTTTGGGTTCGAGACCACCTTGGTCCTGCCGGATGTTTCCTGGGCAGTCAGGAGCCCAAAGAGCTGGCGGCTTTGACCAACCAGCATGCCGGCCGACAAGGTGGTCAGTGTGCCGTCGAAGGCGCCGATCAACTGGCGGCCTGAACTGCTGGTGGAACCTGGCACTGTCGCCGGGTTCGTGGCGCCGCGCTGCTGCAGCCAGGCTGATACGCCGCTGGAGAAGGCGCCCGTGAGGGTGACCTCCAGGATCTGCGCCTCGATGAGAACCTGGCGCGGAGGCACGTCCAATTGCTCTAGCAGCTTTACGACACTCTCGTGCTGCTCCGGCGTGGCCAGAATCAACAGCGAGTTGTCGCTGCCATTCGCCATAACCCTTGGTCCGTATTCGGTCGAGCCGGGCGTCATGCCGTAGCCGCCCATGCCATATCCGCCCGAGCCGAGATAGCTGCCCGTCAGATTGCCGGGTGAGGTTGAAATGCCGCTCACGGTCGAGCTGGAACTCAGGCCCGAGCCCAGACTGCTCTGAGAGGAGGTACCCGACGGCGAAACGCTGGAGAAGCCAGGCAGCGCGGAGCCGGTAGTGGCTCCATAGCTACCGCCAGACATTCCTCCATACGCGCCGCCGCCGTACATCCCGCCTCCATACATGCCTCCGCCGGACATTCCGCCGTAGCCGCCCATGCCATATCCGCCCATTGAGTTGCCACCCATGCCGTAACCGCCCATGCCGTAGCCGCCCATGCCATATCCGCCCCCTCCGTAACCCATCCCATACCCGCCGCCCATCCCCCCCATCATTGAGTAATAGAGATTTGTAATGGACATGGCGAGTTGTTCGGCCTGGGCGTACTTGACCCGGTAGACGTAAGTGTCGCTCTTGCCCGCGGCGCTCTTGACCTTGACGTCCAGCTTGCGCAACCACTCTTCGACCAGCACGAAGATGCCGGGATTGGGCGCCACTGCGATCAACGCATTGATGCGATTGACTGGAACGAACTTCACATTATTGGATTCCTTGCTCAGCGAGATGGACTTCAGGACATTCTCGAGTTCCTTGGCGATGTCGCTGGGCCGGCTGTTAACGACATCGAAGACCTTTACCCGCTGCTTGGCCAGAGTGTCGCTGTCGAACATTGCGATCAACTCCATCAGGCGCCGCATGTTCCGCCGCGTATCCATCACCAGCAGCAGGTTGGCAGCCGGATACGTCCACACTTTCCCATCTGCTCCCAAGAACTCGGTAGCGAGCTTGCTCAGTTCATCCACACTGGCGTATTTCAGGAAAATCAGGTTCATCATCGGGCGTTCGTCGTCGGGAATGTCCTTTTCCAGGGATTCTGGACGCAACGCCATGCGGGCGATGTCCACCATGGGCATGATGTGGTACAAATCACCGGTCTGCACCATGGTGAAGCCATTCATGTGCAGGATCGCATCGAGCATTTCGCGAGGGTTTACGTTCTTGTTCTCACCGTAGGTATTCAGGGTGACGCTACCCTTCACGCGGGGGTCCAGGACGTAGTTGATCTTGGCCAGCCGCGCGAGTTGCTCGATCACGCTGACCAGGTCGGCGTTCTGCAGAGAGAACGGTGCGAGCGGAGGAGCGACGGCAGTGGGCTGAGGCGGCGCCGGTTGGGCGGCCTGGGGCGGACTCGACATCGGCGTTGCGCCTGTCGCCGGGCTGGATTGTTGCGACCGCGGGGGCACCGGCAGGGCCTGGGCGCGCGCGGCCGGACCGGCCACGGCCATCCACAAAACAGCTCCAAGCAGAACCGGAACAGTCCGCTGGCGGGAGACGAAGTTTTTAATGTTCGAGAATCGCATTACTGTACCTTTACCCAACTGCAACTGGTAGCCATGGGCGTCCTGACGACGACTTTGCGGTAACCGCCGGTGACCGTGCCGGCAGGCGCATTGTCGCCGGCGACACAGGGCCGCGAGGCGGCGCCCGAATCCCCGCCGGGACGACCTTGCGCACTTTCGTCCGATCCGATTCTTTGCGGCTCCGGAGACCGGTTGGGCGGAGCTTGAGCTTGTAGCGTGGTTGCCGGCTGTGCCGCCTGGCGCGCAGAAGCACTGGCCGCAGCCGCCGTCTCGGCCTTGGCCCGGGCCGAGACGTCTCTCAGCTCGTCATAGCGGGCGGCCACCCGCTGGTCTTCCCATCCAAAAACGAGACCCGTGCGAGAGATCTCGAGCAGCTTGAACTCGCCGATTGTGTCGCCTTTGACATAGGTATGTTGCGGGGCTCCGGGCGCCGAGGCCAGAAATACGCGCGCCCCGTTGCCCAGGTCCATCAGACCGTAAGCCCGCGGCAGCGCCGGCATGACTTTGGGAGCGACAACCTCGATCACAACCGTGGGATTGCGGTCCGGGCTGAGAAGCAGTTTCTGTGCCACCTCGACGTAGGCGCTCGCGACAGCCGGCGGGGAGGGCGGCGCAATCAGAACGGCCGGAGTGGAAACAGGCGGCTCGCGGTGTTCGAGAAAGGCCTTCTGCTCCGCCGCGCGCTCGTGGCGGTGCATGGCAAAGCGCCAACCTGCCAGTCCGCAGAGCGCCAGAAGCAGCAGGTCGAGCAAAAGCAGATTGCGCCTCAAAACGCCACCTCCTGCTTCCGCTCCGGAGCCAGACGTTTGGGCGTTATCCCGCTGATAACGATGCGCACAGCCATCGTCTTCTTCTTCGGATGCGCCGCACCGAGTTGCAGGCTCGTAACGGCCAGCAGCTCTTTCTGGCTGGAAAGATCGGCGAGGAAATTCACGAGCTGTTCAATCCCACAATCCGAATTTAAGGTCACGGCCGCTTCGCCGTAGCCGCCTGGAAACGGGCGCACGGGCGAAAAATCGCTGCTTCCGATCGGCATGGGCGGCGACTGGAGTTGCGCCACGCGGCGGATGATCTGCAGCAACTGCGCCTGCGCCTGGGCCGGCGTCTCGGCGTTGATCAGGCCCTTTTCACGGGTGGCCAGTTCGGCGGAGAAGCGCCGGTCGATCTCCTCGCGCGCTGGCACGGCGCCGGCTAGCCGCCGCAGGCTCTTCAGCCGTTTTTCCGCCTGCGGCACGGTGGCGGCCACTAGCGCTCCCCGAGCCGATGGCGCCGGCCAGAACCAGACGATGGAAAAGACGACGGCGAAGATGCCCACCGCGACGCCCAGCGCCTTCACCGCGCGGCGGTCGCGCTCGCTGAGCGGGCTCATTTGGCGCCTCCCGCAGACTGGTTGTGCCGCTCCCTGCGCGTCCTAATCCGGAAATAATCCCGATCGTCGTGACGCGACATCTGGGTCGTGAACTCGGAGGATTCAAACAGCGGAGACTCGTCTAGCGTCTTCAGCAGACCTTCGGCCTGGCTGGTTCCGCCCGAAATCTGCACGTCGGTCGGGGTGATCGCCACGGTATCGAGCGCCGCCGGCGGCGGAATCTTCCTGGTCAGTTCGAGCAGCACTTCCAGATGGTCGCGCGTCTGCTTCCGGAAGTCGTCCAGCGCTTTGATCCGGGTGGCTGAATCGGCGATATGGCGATCGAGGACCTCCACCCGCCGGGCCAACGGGCCGTAATGCCGGATCTGCTGGCTCAGAATTTTGAGATAGCCGCTGTCGAGCCAGGCGTCCTCGCCCAGAAGCGCTCCGCACAGGCAGAGCAAGACGCCTCCCAGAACGAAGCCCGGCACAAGCGCGAGGCGCGAGGACTGCGCCCGCATCTCCACAGGCAACAGGTTCAGGGGCAAACCCAGATGGGAGCAGGCGGAGACGAGCGCCGCGGCCCAGGCCGGCGCCATTCGCGATCGACCGGCATCGGATAGATCCGTTTCGTTCGGAGCGGAGGTCCACGCTGGCAGAACGTCGATCCAGTCCACCGCCGCGGCGGTTTCCTCCTGGCGCGTTTCCGCAGCCACGAGGCCCAACGCCCGCTCGACCGACGTCGGGAACTGCGCGTCGTAGAGCGGACGCGCCACGCTTTCCGCGTAGATCTCAATGTTGGGTTCGACTGAACTGGATTCGGCCTGGCCGACGCGCAGACCACGCACGGCAATGAAATCCGCCGGCGGCGGATCGTCGCCGAGCCTTGCGGCGAAGTAGAGAGCGCTCCCGGGAGCTGTCATCCCGGCGAGCCGGACACCGGCTTCGGCAAACAAGGCAACGTAACGTTCGACCAGCGTGCGTTCCGCAATCGCCAGGCTGAAACTGGAGGACCGCCCAACCCGCTGCCAGGCCCATGCGACATCGCCGTCGCCCCACGGATGCAGGGTATCGAGCTGATAGGCGAGCGCCTGCGCCGCATCTTCGTCGCTGACGCCCGGCAATGCGATGGTGCGCACGATCACCCTCTCCCGCGGCAACTCCACCACGGCCGGCACATGCTGCGCACGATGTGAGGCGAGAAAACGGTTGACCTCCCCGCCCCAGTCCGCGACTGGGCGTTTCAGATGATTGCCGACGTGCAAAAAACCCTTGAGCGCCACTCCGATGGGCCAGACGCGGGCGACCGCAATGTCTAGCCCATGGTCGGTGATGGCAATCCCGACGCCCGTGCCGAATCGTAGCCATTTCCGCAAGCTGTGCGGGATTACCACGGCCATGTCTCCTCCAGCGGACGCTCGGCCGGTCCGGAGCGCGCGCCCAAAATGCGGTAGCCGGCTTTGTCGTAGGATGGCCCGCGCATGACGGTCAGTGTGGCAGTGCGGCGCAACTCGCCGAGGCGGCCGCTGGCCGATCGGACGCGCGCCGTGGCCCGCAGCGTAAGGATCTTTCCGCCGCCGATGACCAGCGCTCCGGCCATCTCGCCCAGGGAGGGGGCGAAAGCCATCCATTGTTCCTGATTGATGGGGCCCTGTTTTCGCAGTTGTACGATCGCTGAAATCGCTTCCGGCGAAAATCCCTCGGCCGCCAGAACCGCCGGCTGCACGGAGTTCACGTCGTGTGCGGCGCTCCCCGAGTAGACCGATAGACAGTCCCGCAGGCCGGCGACGGCAATCCAGCGGCCGTCGCTCGCATGTTCCATCCGTCCATAAAAGAGGTCTGGGGTTATCCCGTTCACGGACAATAATTCCTCAATCTGTTGAAAAGACGCATGGGGCGGAGAAAAAGTCGGCCCCTCCGGCAGCGCCGGCGCGCCCGGCACCGGACTGCGCCAATCGACGATGGCGATGGCAATCTGCTCCGCCAACGCGCGCGGTACGCCCAGCGCCAGCAGCAAGCGAAACAGCTTCTCCGGCTGCGCATCGTTCACATTCATTTTCGACGATTCCGGGATCACCTCCACCAACGCCTCTCCGGAAGGGAAATTCAGTCTCATGAAAGGCCGCTCCTGGCTCCACGGGATCGGTACGCCTTCGCTCGTGTAACCGAGCGGCGCTCCAAGAACGTGGAACAAGCCTCGATCGAGCGCCGAAGTGGCCAGAAGTTCGGCCTGCATCCCCTCTACGAGGTTCTGAGTCCTGTCGCGCTCGACCCGCACCTTCTGCGCCGCGGAAAAAGCAATCGCCGCCAACGCCGCCGAAAGCCAGAGCACAGCCAGCAGTGCGCCGCCGCGCCGGACTGGCCTGCGACGAGCCGGGAATTCAACGCTCGACGGCTTCATTCGCCCTCCGTGTAACGGGAATCCGCACGAACAGAGGCAACGGCGGAATCCGGGTGGAGTCGTCGGGCAGCGGCGCCATATCAATGCGCACGGCGTCCGGGAAGACGCCGGGATTCAGCCAGCGATCCGTCCAGCGCTCCCCGGGCTCGACGTTGAGCAATTCGCGATACGCGAAGCTCACCCGAGTCAGGCGATCGGCCAGCACGAAACTGTTCGGCATGGGTTGCGGCGGAGCGAAGGCGAGAAACGGCTGACCGCCGAGCGACTCGTCCTGCCGCTGAAAGCACAGTACGCCCGCGCTCAACGCATTGAAGTAGGGCAACTCGTTCACGACCAGGCGCACACCGCCTCGATCCGAACCGGGGATGACGAACATCTCCACAATCTTCGCCTGGCCCCGGGCCGCGCCCTCCAGCGAATAGGCCGAGACAAATCGCATCACCTGCGGTTCTCCGTCAAAAAAGGCCGACGCCGCACTCGGAAGCCCCTCAGCCCCGGCGCGGCACGGCGCGACTACCGGCATCAAGTGGGCAAACTCCTGCTCCAGAATCCTCTGCGCGCCGCTGGCTCTCCGGTCCGCCTCGACGCGCCGGTCGATGGTCTCCACCGAGCCCAGCCCGGCGCGCAGCGAATACAGCATGCCGACGCTCAGCAGGGCAACCAGAGTCACCGCGATCAAGACCTCCATCAGCGTCATGCCTCTCGCCATGCCGCTCATGGGGCGCCTCCGCCCGCGGCTCCGCCATGCGACGCCATCCAGTCGGCCTCGGCAATGGTCAACCGGGCGCGCCGGTACGCTTCGAGCTTCATCGTCCTCCGGGCCGCCCCCGACCGCCACCAGACTTCGAGCTGGATTCTTTCGATGCTCGCCATGCCCGGCGACGGCTGAGGCGCGGCTGCTTCAGACGGCGTAATCATCGCGCTCCAACCAGCCGCTACACCGCCCGTGTAGGCGGGCGGGAAAATACCCTCCATCACCTGGCAGCACGGGGCGAGAGTCTGCACCAGCAATTCGCCCATTTTGCGGCGTGCGAGCGAGGCGGCGCGAGCCGTCTCGGTCTGCCGGTCGGCGTTGCGAAGCGAGGTCCGCAGCGCTGAAAGCGCCGTGGTGACCGCGATCGCCATGATGGCTGTAGCCACCAGGACCTCGAGCAGAGTGAAGCCGCGCCGCGTCATCGCCCTATTGCCTCCTGGTGAACCGCGCCGCCTGCAAGGGCTGAGCCCGTTACCGGATCCACTGCCACGGATCGCCGCCCGCCGCTGCGCGATGCCAGTTCGACCGTCATTCTGGGGAAGGAGCCTCCCGGCAGCAGGAACACACTCTTTTCCTCGTCAGGCTGTCCCGGCACGACCGGCGTGACCTCCTCAATGGAGATGCCGTCGGCGAGTTTCATCGTCTTCAGAGGCACGCCCGGCCCGCTCATCTCCAGGACGCCCTGGGCCTTCAGAAAACGCACCGCCACCGGTGACTCGGTCCGCTCCACCTGATTCATCGCCAGAGCCAGAAACGAAGCCACGTCGTCCGCCGCCGTCCGCAACCGGATGCCGTCGAGGCCCCGCGACACACTGGGATAAGAGACCCCCACAATGAGCGAGATCAGTGCTAGCACGACGAGCATCTCAATCAGCGTGAGGCCTCGCCTGGCGGAAGTCTGCGAGATGTTGGGAATGCGCGGCATGAAGTCTGTTGGTGGGGCGGACGCCCTCGCCCGCGCCGGACCCTTTGGTCCGACTCTGTGGAACCCATTCCTTTGTCGGGACTTGGTCTGAGTCTCCAACTTGGCCGGCCAGGGGGTCGGCCGCGGACCTGGGGCCGCCCCACAAGCAATTAGTTCATTTCCAGCTCAGGATGTCCGCGTTGATCCCCTCGCCGCCCGGTTGCCCGTCGGCGCCATAGCTCAGAATGTCGGGCTCGTCGCCGTGCTCGCCGGGATACTTATAAACAAACGCGTGACCCCACTGGTCCAACGGAACATCCTTCGGGAGGTACGGCCCGTTCCAGTTGTTCGCGCCTTCGGGCTTGACCCGCAGCGCGTTCAGGCCCTGGTCGGTAGTCGGGAAGACGCCCGTATCCAGCTTGTACTGGCCGAGAGCGTCCATGAAGTTGCTGATCTGCAGTTTCGCCGCAGTCACGCGGGCCTGGTCGGTCTTCTTGAACATCGTGGTGCCCACGACCGCCGCGAAGAGCGCGATGATGGTCACCACCACGAGCATTTCGATCAGAGTAATACCAGCGCGGCGCCGGGTCTGGAGTTTGGGCTGAGTGGCCGTCATGTCCTTAGGTTCCCACTTTGCTTGAATTCTTCACATGCCCACGTCATTGAGGCTCGTGATGGCCATCATCAGGCTCAGAATCAGCGAGCCGATCACGACACCCATGAACAGAATGATGAGCGGCTCGAACAAAGACGTGAATCGCTTGATCGCGGCCTTCGTGTCCGCGTCGTAAATCTCGGCCGCGCGGTTGAACATGGCGTCCAGACGTCCCGTCTCTTCGCCCACGGCGAGCAGGTGGGAAAGCAACGGCGGAAACTGGCCCGTCCTTGCCAGAGGGCCCGAGACGCCCTCGCCGCGCTTAATGCCTTGCGAGACAGCCTCCAGCGCATTGCTCATCCGCCGGTTGGTCAGAATGGCGCGCGAAATAGCCAGACTCCGCACGAGCGGCACGCCGTTGCCCACGAGAGTCCCCATGGAGCGGGCGAATTGGGCCGACTGCGACTTCCTCAGAGCATCTCCGAGCACGGGCAGTTTCAGCCGGAAACCGTCCCACCACAATCGTCCTGCCGCGGTAGCAATATAGGAGCGCAGACCAATTACGGCCCCAGCTAAACCGAGCAGAAACCATCCACCGTAGGTCTTCACGATATCGCTGGTCTCGATCAGCAGGAGAGTCGGCGTCGGGATCTTCATCCGTGATTCGGAGAAGACGGCCGCGAAGCGCGGCACGACGAAGTAGAGCAATAGAAAAATGGATGCCGAACCCACTGTCGCCAACAGAGCCGGATAGACCATCGCGCTGGTGACGTAGCCGCGCAGCTCGTCGCGCGTTCGCTCGTACTCGGAAAGGCGCTCGAAAATGGCCGCCAGCGAACCCGACGCCTCGCCGGCGCGCACCATGTTGACGTAAATATCGGAGAAATAGTCCGGCCGCGTGCCCAATGCGTCGCCGAAGGAGCGTCCGCCTTTGAGCGCCCGCAGCACATCGTTCGCCACGGCGCGGAACTCCTCGCTCTCGCCTAATTCCGAGGTGATGGACAGAGCGCGGTCCAGCGGCACGCCCGCGCTCAGCAGCGTGGCAATTTCCTGGGTGAAGAAGAGGATGGCGCGACGCTTCCCGAATTGGAAGTTGGGCAGCTTGAGTTCGCCGCGCGACTGCGGGCGGGCGCCAATGTAGACCGGCAACAGGCCCTGGCGCTTCAACTCGTTCGCGGCCATCTTCTCGCTGTCGACCGTCAACGTGCCGGTACGGATCTTCCCATCTGGGGTCACGGCCCGGAAATGAAATGTGGAGGCCATGCCGGGCTAAAACTCCTGCGTCACGCGGATCACTTCGTCCGCCGTTGTCACGCCCGTCGCCACTTTCAGCCAGCCGTCTTCGCGCAACGAACGCATGCCGTGCTTGCGCGCCGCGACCGTCAGTTGGCCCGCATCGGCGTTGGCCATGATCAGTTTGCGAATGTCTTCGTCCAACTCCATCATCTCGAAGATGCCGACGCGGCCTTTGTAGCCGGTGCCGAAGCAGCGCTCGCAACCGGCGCCGCGGAAGGAAGGCACCATTTCGCCCATGGGCGTCATCCGCTCGCCGGCGCTCACCTTGCATTCGTGGCAGATCACACGCACCAGCCGCTGTGCCAGCACGGCGACTACCGAGGAGCTGATCAGATAATTCTCCACGCCCATGTCGGTCAGACGCGTGATCGCGCTGGGCGCGTCGTTGGTGTGCAGCGTCGAATAGACGAAGTGGCCCGTGAGGGCCGCGCGAATCGCTACGTCGGCGGTCTCGCGGTCGCGGATTTCACCGACCATGATAACGTCCGGATCCTGGCGCACGATGTGGCGCAATCCGGCGGCAAAGGTCAGGCCGATCTGCGGATTGACGTGGATCTGGTTGATGCCGTCCATCTGATACTCGACCGGGTCTTCGATGGTGATGATCTTCTTGTCGGGCTGGTTGATGAGCTTCAACGCGGAGTAAAGGGTCGTGCTCTTGCCGCTGCCGGTCGGCCCGGTGACCAGAAAAATCCCGTGGGGCAGAGAGGTGAAGTGCTCCATGCGCTCGAGCATGAGCGGGTCGAAGCCGAGGTTGTGCAGATCGTAGAAATCGCTCGCCGAACGATCCAGCAACCTCATCACGACGCTTTCGCCGTAGAGTGTCGGCAGCGTGGAAACGCGCAGGTCCACCTCGCGGCCCAATGTCTTGACCTTGATGCGTCCGTCCTGCGGCAGCCGGCGCTCGGCGATGTTCAGGCGCGCCATGAGTTTCAGGCGTGAAATGATCGCTGCCTTCAGCTCTCTCGGCGGCGGCTCCTGCTCATGCAGCACGCCGTCGATACGGTACCGGACGCGGAACTCTTTCTCAAACGGCTCGATATGTATGTCACTCGCGCGCTTCTCGACGGCGGTGGCGATCATGGCGTTCACCAGGCGAATGACCGGCGCTTCGCTCGCCATGTCGCGAAGCTGTTCCAGATCGGCCGCGGATTCCTCCCCGTCGAGCCCGGATGTCGCGATCTCCTTTTCTTCTTCGCCGTAGTAACGTTCGATGGCATCCAGGATCTCCGCCTCGGTTGCCAGCTCTGGCTCCACGGTGAGCCCAGTCACGACACGCACGACCGACAGCGTTTCGAAGTCCAGCGGATCCGCCATCGCCAGGCGCAGCGTCGTGCCGTCGACGGCCAGCGGCAGAGCACGGGCCTGACGCAGAAATCGCGGCGACAGCCGTTCGGTTTCCGGCGTGACCGCTGGCGGCCCGTCCAGCGACGCTACACTCAGGCCGAGTTGCTCGGAGAGCGCCAAAAGGAGATCCCGCTGCGCCAAAAATCCGAGATCGATCAGAATGCGGCCGATCTTCTCGCCGCTGCGCTCGCGCTGGATTCCCAGCGCCCGCTCCAGGTCCTCCGGAGTCAGCAGACCGCGTTCGATCAGGATTTCGCCCAGCTTCTTCATGAGAACCACACCAACAGCTTGTCCATACAGCGGCACGCCTCCGGCCAGTGATCGGCGAGCATCACTCGACCGTCACCTTCAGGATGCCTGACAATGCGACCGGCAGGCTTCCCTTCCGGGCGGCGTCCACCAGGTCCTTCTTCCGGCCGGAGATGGTCAGTCGCTTGGGAAGGTCATTCTTATTCTCGAATTCGAAGTTATAGAAGTTCACTCGCAGCAGGACGCTCTCTTCCGGAGAGAGCCGTTCCAGCCCGTCGGCCACGCTCGCAGCTACACGCGTGAACATCTCCCGCACGGCCGGAAAGCGCTTCACCTTGGTTTCGTGAATCCGCGCCTTGTCCTTATCCGTAACTCCGCCGGCGAAGCCCCACAACGGCGGCAGCGCAACCAGATTGATGTCGGTGATCAACACTACGCCATAGCCTTCGACGTAAACGCCGTGCGCGGGCAACAGGTGGTCTATCGGCGCGTCGATGCTGTAACTGCGAATCGCGGCGTCGCAGATCTTCTCGGCGATCGCGACGTCGGACTGCGGCAACCCGGCGTGCACCGCGACAGGTTGTGCGGCTGCCGTTCCGAGCGCCAATACCAGGGCGAATGCCAGCGCGCGCGTCGCGGACCCCATCACTCGCCTCCGTTCGGCCGGGCCGAGGAGAGCGTGGCATAGTTGAGCCGCTGCTCCAGACGCGTGAACGCGTATTGGAACGTCTTCAGCTCGGAGTCACGTTTCTGCTCGAATCCCGCCTCTCGCAGCTTCTCTTCCTGCAGCATTTGCGCCTTGAAACTGGCAACGGCGGGCCGGATTTCATCGTGGAATCTGCGCTCGACAGCGGCGTCCACGGCTTGCGGGAGCCGGCGCGCGATCTCTTGCTGCGCTTCCTCATGAATGCGGGCTTCGATCTGAGACGCCGGTCCCGGAGCGAACTTGGCTGGAACTCGCGCCAGCAGTCCATGGGCAACAATTGCCAGTGCCAACACGGCGGCGGAGGCGAAGCCCAATTGCGGCCCGGACTGCCACATGCGCTCCCACCAGGATACGGCGCGTCCAGCAGGTTCCGGCGCGAATACGATGCGGCGCGGAGGCTCGACCAGGGGCAGGCTGCGGAGGCCCGCAACGGTGGCCTGATACCGGGCCAACTCCGTCCGGCAGTGCTCGCAAGTCCGGGCGTGCCGCTCGTGCTCCGCGGTTTCGGCGGCGCTCAGTTCCCCGAGCGCGTAGCCTTTCCAATCAAAACCCGTGCATTCCATCGCCGTCTCCTTCATCCCTCCGCGCCTGGCGCGCCGTGCCCGTCCGGCACTACCGGAGCGAGTACGACTCGCATGGCCTCGAGTGCCGTATAAACGCGCGACTTGATGGTCGAAGCCGGCGTATCCAGAATCGAGGCGATCTCTTCGAACTTGAACCCTTCACATACCTTCAGCACGACGGACTCCCGCTGCTCCGCGGTCAGGACGCTGAGTGCCTTCTCCACCGCCAGCGAGATCTCTATTCCCGCCATCCCGAACACACCGGTCTTCCCGGTCGATTGCTCCGGAGGATCGCTCTCCGGCCTTCGCCGCCGCAGAAAGCTGATCGCTTCGTTGTGCGCGATCCTGTAGAGCCACGGCCCGAACCGTTCGGGCGCATCCAGCCGCTTGAGGTTCTGAAACGCCTTCAAGAACGTCTCCTGACTCAAGTCAAAGGCTTCGTCAGCGTCCGGCGCAAGCCGCAGGAGGTAGTTGTAAATCCTCTTCTCCCAACGCGATACAAGGACGTTGAACGCCTCCACATCGCCGTTCTGAGCGCGCGGCACCAAGTCACGTTCGTCTGCCTCGCGGAGGATCAACCAGCCATTCTCCTCGGCCTCTGGCCGGATCTGTCTGATTCTAGGACGCCCATCATGCTTGGAAAGTCGGAGTTCCCGAAAGAAATGGGAGAGGCGCGTTGGGGCAGGCCACTCCTGCTCCATAGTCTGTCACGGAATCATCCTTGTGAAGCAGTTTGCAGCCACAGTCCCGGCGAGCCCGCACAGTTTGCGGGTTGCGGCATTTCTGTCAAGGATGGCCAGGAGTCCGATAGGATAACGAATAGGCGCCTCAAGAGGCTCCGGCTGGCTGCCGGCTCCCTCCCGCCACGCTGGCGGGGCGCGTTAGGAGCAGTCCTGAGCACTTCGTATCCCGAATCCGTCCGGTTCCTTTACGCTCTCGGCAACGAATTCAAAACATTCAAATTTGGTTTGGCCCGTATCCGCACGCTCCTCGATGCCCTGGGCCGGCCGCAGGAGGCCTGCCGCTTCGTCCACGTCGCGGGCACCAACGGCAAAGGCTCCACGTGCGCTTTCATCGAGCGCGTCTTGCGCCAGGCAGGATTTCGAACCGGGCTCTACGTTTCTCCGCATCTGGTCGAGCCCACCGAACGGGTGCGCATCTGCGGGCAGCCTGTCACTCCGGAGGAGTTCACCGCGGCGTTCGAGATCGTACACTCCACGGCAGAGCGCCTGATCGCGTCGGGATGCATCGACATGCACCCGACCTACTTCGAGACCATGACCGCGATGGCTTTCCACCTCTTCCGCGAAAGAGCGACCGGGATCGTAGTGCTCGAGACGGGCATGGGCGGACGCCTGGACGCTACCAATATCGTCACGCCGCTGGTCAGCGTCATCACCCCGATCGATTTCGACCACGAAAAGTACCTCGGCACAACGATCCCGGAGATCGCCTACGAAAAAGCCGGAATTCTCAAGCCCGGCTGTCCCGCGGTCTTCTCCCGGCAACGGCTGGAAGCGCTTGAAGTGCTGGAGCGCCGGGCAGTGGAAACAGGTTCGCCAGTCACACACGCGACCGATTGGCAGGCGCGGGATCTGAGAATCCACGCCTTCGGGTCAAAATTCCTGGCTACAAACGGAGCGGCGCAATTCCCGGTAGACTGTCCGCTAATCGGCGAGCATCAGGTGGACAACGCCCTGACAGCCATCGCCTCGCTCTCCGTCCTGGCCGCCTTGGATGAGGGCTTCACGAGGATAACGCCAGAAACCATTCACAATGGCATCGCCTCAACCCGCTGGCCGGGCCGCCTCGAATTGGTACGCACGGCTCCTGGAGTTTTCCTGGACGGAGCCCACAACCCGGCGGGCGCCCGCGCGCTCGCTGCCTACATCCGCCGCTTCCACGCCGAGAAGCGGATCTGGATGCTCTTCGGCGCGATGCGCGACAAGGACATTCACATGATGGGCCCGGAATTGTTCCCGCTCGCGCACGAATTGGTTTTCACCACGCCCAACCAGGCGCGTGCATTCCACGCGGAGGAGATTCGCGAAATCAGCGGGGAAGCCCGCGCCCACATCATTAATTCGCCCGCGGAGGCCTTGCAATTCGTCCTGAAAGCGCCGCCTGAAGACGTGGTTTTCATTACCGGCTCGCTCTACCTGGTGGGCGAAATCCGGGCTGAACTGGGCCTCGTGGGATAATCTCGGTTTGCTCTACTCCGCTAGAGTCCAATGTCCATCAGCTACCTCATCGCGCTCCTGATTCGGGACCCGCTCGTTATCATCTGCACAGCCATCATGGGCAGCGTCAGCGTGATCGTGGCGCTGTGGGACAAGAACGGAGACTCCCAACTGAAGGTGGCTCGCATCTGGGCCAGGATGGTGTTGTTCTGCGCTGGCGCCAGCGTTAAGACGGTTGGTCTCGAAAAGCTGGAAAATGGCGTCAGCTACGTGATTGTTTCAAATCACGTCAGTTACATGGACACGCCCGTATTGCTGGCGCACCTGCCTCTCAACTTCCGTTTCATGGCCAAGCAGGAACTCTTCAAGGCGCCGTTTATCGGGCCGCACCTGACCACGGCAGGCCACATCTCAGTCCCCTTGGACGATTGGCGCGCGGCGCTGAAGGTGCTGGCCACGGTCGGCGTCATCCTGGTCGAGCGAGGTCAGAGCGTCCTCATGTTCCCGGAAGGCGGCCGGTCCCCGAATGGCGAATTGCAGGAGTTCAAAGACGGCGCGGCCTACCTGGCCATCAAAGGCAATGTGAAGCTCCTGCCGGTTTGCATCGTTGGGATCCATGACGTCTTGCCAATGCACTCGGGCCACATGCGCCCAGGGAAAGTGACCTTGCGCATCGCCGACCCGATCGACGTCGCGGGCCTGAGAACCTCGGATCGAGTCGAACTCACGGAACGGCTGAAGAACACGATCCGTGAAATGCAACTCCTCGGCCGCTGACGCCGGGCAGCCTACGATGCGTGAGAATAGGCCCTGTCCGGCTGGCGCCGGTAGCGGGCGGTACTGAACAGGACTAACGCGGCTGCCACATAGCACAGAGCGCCGAGCAGCAGAGTATTCTGCAGCCCGATGTAGATCGCGCAGCAGATGGACAGCGCCGAACCTAACACGCTGGCCGCCGCATTCATCGACCAGGCCCAGCGGACCGCCATTGGCTGCCAGGCTTCCAACAAAGCGAGGCCGCCCGGAAACGGCATGCCCATGAGGAACCCGGCCGGTGCGACCATCAGCACGGCGCACAGCAGGCGTACGAAGGATGGCGCGGCAGCCAGGGCGGAACTGGCTGGCGTCACCAATATTGCGAGCAGTGCAACCGCCGCCGCCACGGCCAGCGGGACATAGCGCAGGCGCCCTTCGTCGCGGTTCAGAAGCCGGCGACTGGCGAAGCTGCCCAGCCCGCTGGACAAAAGCATGGAGAAGACCACGACCGTAAGAGCATAGGTCGGATGGCCGAGCAGCAGAATCAGCTTCTGGATCAGGCCCACCTGGATGATGATGTAACCCGCGCCGAGCAGCATGAAATAGGGCAGGAACAACGCCACCCCGCGTTCGCGCGGCAACCTCGCGCCCAACAGGAGCGGCGGCAGCAACAGTGTAATGAGAGTGGCGATCGCACTCACCGCGAGCAGGGCAAACAGCGCGGGCAGCGCGAGATTCACTTTGAAGTCCGCGCTCTCGTGATTGAATGAGCCAAGGAACGACCAGACGTCGCGAGCCTGCACCGTATAGAAGAAAAACGGCCGGTCGTCAGGCACGGGCCGTACGTCAAACTGATAGCCGTCGTAGAACTTGTTTACGTCCCGGGCGAGCAAGAGCTGGCTAAACGCGGTGGAACCAGGCGTGTCCGGCGCGTAGATGATCCTGAGGCTGGCGGTCTCGGCCTGGTGCACTTTCTCGAGGTCCGCGGGAGTAAACGGTTTGCGCGAAATGAGCACGGTGTCGGTCGCGCCCCAACGGTACAGACGGGGCGACTGCTCGCGGATGACGACGACATGACGCCAGGCTTCTTTTTCCCCCAGCCGGGAAAGCGCCTCGCGCGCCAGCGACACCAGCCGCAGCGATTCCCGCGGCGGCTGGAAGCCCCAGCGTGTAAAGGCCAGAACGCCATCCGGAGTCAGGTGATTCAGGTAGTCGAGGAAGGCGTCCGTAGTGTAAAGGTTGTTTTCCGAAAGCGCGAACGCGCCCGCTGCCGTGGAGGCCCAGGTGTCTACCAATGTGGCCTGCAACACCTGGTACTTTTCGCTGGAGCGCCGCACATAGCTGCGTCCATCCTCGACCACGATGCGCACATCGGGCCGCAGGTAAATGCCGTGGCTCAGCGCTGCGTAGTTGCGGCGCATGATCGTCGTGGCGATGATCGGATTGATCTCCACACCTGTCACGTCCCGGCTGCCCGAAGCCAGCGCGCGCGCCACATCCCAGCCTCCGCCGGCGCCGAGAATGAGCGTCTTGCCGCCCGGGCGGATACAATACACAAACCCCGGCCCTTCGGCCGATAGCTGGGCGTGTTCGGCCGGAGTCAGATGGTCGATATCGAATTGCGAAATGCCGGTGGTTGCATCGGCGTCGATGGCGACGATCTGTCCGCCGCCCGGATCGTCCTTGACCGCGATGCGCGAAAAGCTGTTCCACTGGACGAAGTGCTCGCCGCGTAATTCGGCGCCCTTGGCGGTCCGCAAGTCCAGAACGTGCGACTGCTTGTTGTAGGTGACCAGGGCCACAAGCGCCAGCGCCAGAGCAACGCCGAAGGCCCGGCCGCGCACTGTTTTCGCGAGACCGAACCACACGGCCGACGCCGACGCGGAAAGCACCGCGGATGCGAGCACCGCACCGGGCGCGCCAATAATGTCGAGCAGCGGGATCAGCGCCAGGCAGCCGGTCGCGGCGCCGCACAGGTCCCAGAAGTACACCTTCTCCACCCGGGCGATGCTCTCGGAAATCGCGAGCGAGACCACGATGCCGGAAAACAGAAATGGCAAAGAAGCTGCCACGTAAACGCTGCCCAGCGATGCGAACGAGGTCCCGCCATGCTGCCCCAGAAGCCACACGAGCGTAAGAGTGGTGACCACTGCGTTGGCGGCCGAAACGGCTCCCAGGCGCCGGTACAGCGCCCGCCCGTGTTGCGGGAAGAAGTAGGACAGCACGCCTCCCGCGCCGAGCCCGAACAAAGCAATGGAGATGGCGAGGAAGGCGAAGTGGTAGTAGAAAATCACCGAAAACAAGCGTGTGAGCGCAAGCTCCAGGATGAGGGTAGCGGCCGTTGTGAGCGCAACGCCGGCATACACTGCGCCCCAGGCGGGGCGCGTTGGAGCTTGAAGAGAAGAAGAGACCGTTGACAAACTATTATCCTAACGTGAAGCGTGCCTGGGCATCGTGCGCCCGGCGCTCCTGGACAAAACCGGCCCCCTAAGGAAGAGGCCGGTTTCCGATGCCGGGCGGGGTGCCCCGAGCGCCCTTTATACATCCTTGAGCGTTGTGCGAGCCGGCGTATCCGCAACGCGCCGGCTTCGGTCCTACATGATGGCCGTGGGAGGCGCGGGCTCATCCGGCGACCCGGCTCTGGACAGCGGCATACGAATCATATAGACAGCCAGCAGCACAAGCACGATCAGACCCACTGCGAGCGGGGGCTCTGCAAAAAAGTGGAACATCGACGCCAGGGGTTTGTCCGTGGCCATCACGACACCGGCTTTTATGAGCCCCATGAGAGCTTCGCCGGCAATCAAGCCCGAGGCACACAGCACACCCGCATTCTCGATGCGCGCCTTCTGCGCTTCGTTGAAATCGCGCTTATCCCGGATGACGTCGCACAACCACCGGATCACGCCGCCGACGAAAATAGCGAAGGTCGTTTCCAGCGGCAGGTACATGCCGACGCTGAACAGCATCGGGCTTTTCACTTGGACCATGATCAATCCGATGCCCAGGAAGATGCCCACGATCACGAGCGGCCAGGCCATGTCGCCGCCGACGATCCCCTGCGCGAGGCTCGCCATCAGTCCCGCCTGCGGTGCGGAGAGCTTGGCGTCGCCGAAGCCGATGCCGCCTTCCTTGATGTTGCTCTGGTGCAGCCAGAGCAGCGGGAAGTACAACACCAGGCTGGCCACCAGTACGCCCAGAAAATCACCGATCTGCATGCGGCGCGGCGTTCCGCCGAGGATGTGCCCGACCTTGAGATCCTGGAGCATCTCACCGGCCACCGCGCTGCTGACGCAGATGACGGCGGCGACTCCGAGCACAGCCATCACTCCGGTGGAGCCCTTCACGCCGATGGCGACCATCAGCAGGGCGGCGATGATCAGCGTGGAGAGCGTCAGGCCCGAAATTGGATTGTTCGACGAGCCGATCATGCCCACCAGGTTTCCGCTGATGGCGGCGAAGAAGAAGCCGAGGATGATCATCACGACCGCGGAGACGCCGGCGGCGGCGTAGTCCTTCGTGAAGAAGAAGTACAGTGCCAGCATCGCGACGAACGCGACACCGAGCCCAAGGAAAACCGTGCGGGCGCTGAGGTCGAGTTGTGTCCGGTCCTGCGCTTCGCCTTGCGAACTGGCCTTCTTCAGATCGCTGATGGCGCGGCCGATGCCCGCGGCCAGACTGGCTCGCATCTTGAACAACGTGTAACTGGCGCCGACGAGCATGCCGCCCACCGCGATGGGACGCACGATGTTGCGCCACACCTGGTTGCCGATCAGATCCCACGACGCTTCCCCCGGCGGCAGAGTCTTGGATATGTCGGGGCCGAGGAAGTAGATCAGGAGCGGAACCAGCAACCCCCAGGCGAAGATGCCGCCCGCAAAGTTCAACGCGCCCAGGCGCGGCCCGATGATGTAGCCCACGCCGAAGTAGGCCGGGCTGATATTGGGCATCGAGAACTTCGTGATGCCGCCAACCGCAATCAGCCGGTCTTTGCTCAACCGCACGGCGCTTTTGCCGATCTCGCCCATCTTGAAGAAGAAATCGGCGCTGGCATTGAACAACCGGAACTCCCCGAGCAGATAGACCAGCCCGCCGAGGCCCATGGCCTGGAAGAGCGTCTTGGCGGCGTCGCTGCCACGCTGGCCCGCTTTGTGGATTTCCGCCGCTGCGGCGGATTCCGGGAAAGGCAACTCGGGGTCTTCCACCATCACACGCCGCAAGAGGGTGACGAACAGGATGCCCAGAGAGCCGCCGACGATCATCAGGGCCACGGATTGCCAATAAGCCATCGACGAATCGAATTGCGGCCAGGCTTTCGTGATCACGAACGCCGGGATCGTGAAGACAGCGCCAGCCGCCACCGACTCTCCGATGGAACCGATGGTACGGGCGATGTTTTCTTCGAGGATGGAAGCCTTGAACAGACGCAGCACGGCCATGCCAATGACAGCCGCCGGATAGGTCGCCGCAATGGTCATGCCTGCTCGCAAGCCCAGGTAGGCGTTTGCCGCGCCCAGAATCACCGTCATCACGAGGCCCAACAGGACCGCGCGCAGGGTGAATTCGCTCATCTTCATCGAGGGCGGAACAAACGGTTTGTATTCTTTGGTTTCGCTGGCCATTGCAGGCTCATCTCCTTGATTTGACACGGCGGCGGCGGACTCAGAATCCATGTCCGGCTTTAGGCACGCGAAAACATCATACAGCGGGAACGGCCGGCTCCGGGCAAGCTTCCGAAGCTTTTGTATCAGGGGCTGAGTTGCCCCAAACGGAAACGGCAGGATTGGGGCATATCGCGCATTCCCCAAAGCGCACGTTTGGGTAATGCTTGGTGTTTCAATCAGTTTCTGACGCCCCGGCTTTGGCCCTGAACGTGCAGTGAAGTCGTCCGGAGTCCTTACTTATGGCATACGTTATCGTTGACACCTGCACCAAAGACGAGCACTGCATCGAAGCTTGTCCCGTGAACTGCATTCATCCCACGAAGGATGAAGCGGATTTTGAGACTGTGGCCCAGCTCTTCGTGAATCCGGGCGAATGCATCGACTGCGGCGCATGCGTGCCGGTTTGCCCGACCAATTCAATTTTCCTGAGTGACGAAGTCCCAGCCGAGCACCCGGAATCGACCGACAAAAACTCGGCCTATTTCGGCTAGATCGCAGTTTCCGGTTGCCCGCCGGGTTTCGACAGTTCGCAGATCTCGATCTATCCTGAAATCAAGATGGTAGCTCGCTCGGCACCGATCCCGAAGCCTGCATCGAAGGGTGCAGGCTTTCGAGTTTCTGCGTTCCACGGCAGGGCGCCCATTCCTTCCGGCCCCCGGCGGCATGTTCAAATCCCGTAGGCTGGGACGCCCGCCCCCTGAGCCAATGTGCCTGAGCGCTAGCTCAACTTCTCTTTCACTTTCCCACTCAACAACTTGCCGTCGATGCGCTTGCCGGTAAGCTTGGCCTTCACCGCGTTCATGACGAGCCCCATCTGCTTGGCCGTGGTCGCGCCGGTCTCCGCCATCGCTTCCGCAATGGCGGCGTCCAACTCGGCATCCGTCGCCGCGGCAGGCATATAACTTTCCAGCACGCGGCGCTCGGCCTCTTCTTTTTCGGCCTGCTCGGGGCGCCCGCCCTGGCGATACATGTCGGCGGCGTCCTGGCGTTGCTTGACCAGGGAATTCAGGACTTTCAGCTCGGCCGCCTCGTCCAGCGGCTGGGGAGAATCGACCTTTGCCTTCATCAGCGCGGCCTTCAGCATCCGGACGGCGCTGAGCCGCGCTTCGTCTTTCGCCTTCATTAAGACGAGCAGGTCTTTTTGCAATTGATCGATAAGCGCCATATTTTGTTATCCTGTGTGTCTACCTTCGCAACATCTACACATACCATGCATATCCGGAAGCAGCGACTCCTGACGCCCGGGCCGACGCCCTTATTGCCTCGCGCCCTGCACGCCATGATGGCGTCCGACATCCACCACAGGACGCCGGACTTCATTAAACTCTATCCCCTGGTGCTGGCGGACCTCAAAGAGGTTTACGGCACCAAAGGTGACGTCCTGATTACGGTCAGCTCGGGAACAGGTGGGCTGGAGGCTTCGATTTCGAACTTCTTCAGCGAAGGCGACACCATCATTATCGCCTCGGCCGGAAAGTTCGGCGAGCGCTGGGTGGAACTGGCCAAAGCCTACCGCCTTAACGCCGTGGTCCTGACCGCCGAGTATGGCGACGTCGTCGCGCCGGAGCGCGTGGAGCAGGCTCTGCGCGAAAACCCGGCCGCGAAGGGTGTCGCCTTCCAGGCCTCGGAAACCTCGACCGGCGCGGCGCACGACGTGCGCGCCATTGGCGAGATCGTGAAGAAGACGGACGCGCTCTGCATTGTGGACGCGATCACCGGCCTCGGCACCATGCAGCTTGACATCGACAACTGGGGTCTCGACATCGTGATCGGTGGCTCGCAGAAGGCCTTCATGATCCCGCCGGGCCTCGCGTTCATCTCGATCAGCGAAAAAGCCTGGGCCCATAACGCGACCGCAAAGCTGCCGCGCCTCTACTTCGACCTGAAGAAGGAAAAGAAGATGGCGGACAAGGGCGAGTCAGCCTGGACGCCCAACGTCAGCCTGATCCTCGCGCTGGCCGAGTCGCTCAAGTACATCAAGTCGCTCGGTATGGACAAGCTGATCGAAAACGCGGAATTGCTTGCGAAAGCCACGCGCAGCGCCGCCACGGCCCTCGGCCTGGAACTGTTCGCCCCGACCTGCCCGAGTTCCTCGGTCACTGCCATCCGTGCGCCCAAGGGTCTGGATTCGAGCGAGATCGTGAAGGGCTTCCGCAGCCAGTTCGGCTCGATCATCGCCAACGGCCAGGGCTCGATGAAGGGACAGATTTTCCGCATCGCGCATCTGGGCTATTTCGATTTCGCCGACCTCTTCGCGGTCATCGCCGAGCTGGAGTTGCTTCTCTATTCGAAGGGCGTCCCGGTCGAGTTTGGCAAGGGTGTTGCGGCCGTGCAGAAAGTGTACGCCGAAGCCGCACTGAAGCCGCCGACGGCATAGGTCACGGAGGAATTCAAGTTGAAGGTTTTGGTTGCTGAGCCCATGTCGCCGGCAGCGATCGAGCTGCTCCGGTCGCAAGCCGGTTGGGACGTCGTCGTCTCCAACCCGAAGGAATACGAGCCGCACCTGGCGGACTGCGAAGCGCTGCTGGTGCGCAGCGCCGTAAAGGTGAAGGCCGACACACTGGCCAAGGCGCCGAAGCTGCGCGTGATCGGGCGTGCCGGCGTTGGCGTCGATAACGTCGATCTCGCCGCCGCCACCGCGGCGGGCGTGCTGGTGATGAACACGCCGGGCGGCAACGCCGTCTCGGTCGCCGAGCATACCTTCGCTCTCATGCTGGGCCTGGCCCGCATGATCCCGGCCGCGACGGTCTCGACGCTCGCCGGCAAGTGGGAGAAGAAGAAGTTCCTCGGCAACGAACTGCGCGGCAAGGTGCTGGGTGTGGTCGGAATGGGGAACATCGGGCAGGAGGTTGTCCGGCGAGCGCGCGGCTTCGAGATGCGCGTGCTGGTGGCCGACCCTTACGTCAATCCCCAACTCGCCGCCGACCTGGGCGCGACGGTTGTGGATCTGGACCGCCTGTTCACCGAATCCGACTACATCAGCCTGCACCCGCCGAAGACGCCCGAGACGACGCACATGTTGAATGCCGACGCCTTCGCCAAGATGAAGGACGGAGTGCGCGTCATCAACTGCGCCCGCGGAGAGCTGATCGACGCCGTGGCGCTCAAGGATGCTCTGACATCGGGCAAAGTGGCCGGAGCCGGCCTCGACGTTTTCGAACCGGAGCCACTGACCGCGGATAACCCGCTCACTTCGGCTCCGAACATCATCGCCACACCGCACATCGCCGGTTCCACCGAAGAGGCGCAGGAAATCGTCGGCATCCGCATCGTCCAGCAGATGGCGGAATACCTGAACAACGGCGTCGCGATCAATGCCGTGAACATGCCGGCCATCACGCCGCAGCAGTATAAGGCGATCGGCCCCTACATCACGCTGGCAGAGCGGCTGGGCCGCTTCGCCTCGCTCATTTCCATAGGCCCCGTGAAGGCTGTGCGAGTGAGCTACTCGGGCCGCATCGCGGGCATGAACACTTCGTTGCTGCGCAACTCGGCGCTGGCCGGAGTGCTCAGCCGCGCACTCAACTCGCGCGTCAATTTCATCAACGCCTTCCAACTGGCCGGTCAGCGCGGCGTTGCCGTGAACGAATCTCACACCGCGATTCCGGTGGCCACCGAGGGCATTCGCGTTGAGGTGGAAACCGAGACTGGGGTCACGCCGGTGTTCGGCGCGGTCGTGTTCGACAAGCCGCGCCTGCTCGAAGTTTACGGAATCCGCGTCGAGGTGCCGCTTTCCGGCTGCCTGATCTTCATGCGCAACCACGACGTGCCGGGCGTGATCGGACATGTCGGCTCGGTGCTCGGGAAGAACTCCGTGAATATCGCCAACTTCTCGCTCGGCCGCGATGAAGGCCCGCCCGAACCGGGCAAGCCGCTGCGCGCGGTGGCCGTGGTTGAGGTGGATGGTCCCATCGGGGACAACGTGATTACCGAGCTGCGCAGCAACCCGGCCGTGCGTTTTGCCTCGGTCGTTGAACTCTAGGCAGAACCGGACAAGAGACCGCTTATGGCGCGGACGGCTTCGGCCTGCTCCGCGCCTTTTCTTTTTAATGCTCAGAGAACACCGGAACGGAGCCACGACCGTGCCTGGGAACGCCGATCTCCAGATCGGCTCCGTTCGGCTCACACTTCGACCGTCCACAACAGCCTGCCGGCCTTCGACCGCGCAAATGCGCGTGAAGGCCTGGGCGTCAGCTTCGTCGGGACTGCAGATGCCGATTGGCCAGGACGCGAGCAGGTGACCCGGCTGCACTCCGCGTAGCTGCCTTGAGGTGCGCTGATGCGGCAAACGGAGCCGATCTGGAGATCGGCGGTCCCAGGCGCGGCGGATATCGGATCACGATCGCGGCTACGTTTCACCAACAAGCATGGGTGCCGCAGTTGATATCGTAGTGCCATGCGCGCATTGGCATTCGTTCTCTTCTGCACTTCGCTGTTCGCGGCGGATCAGCAATTCTTCGAGCTGAAGAACCTGAAGCTGGTCTCCGGTGAGACCGTCGCAAGCTGCCGCGTCGGATATCGCACGTTCGGTACGCTCAACGCGGCGCAAGACAATGCCGTGGCGTTCCCCACCTGGTTCAGCGGCAAGTCCTCGGACTTGGAGCAGTTCTTCGGTCCGGACAAGCTGATCGACACCAGCAAGTATTTCGGCGTCGCGATCGACGCGCTCGCAAACGGCGTGAGTTGCTCGCCTTCGAACGTGCCCGGCCTACCCCAAGTCGCCATCGCGGACATGGTCCAGGCCGAGTATCGCGTGCTGACCGAAGGCCTTGGACTCAAAAGCGTGCACGCCGTCGTGGGCATCTCCATGGGCGGCATGCAGACGTTCGAATGGATTGCACGCTATCCGAATTTCATGCGGAAAGCCGTGCCCATCATTGGTTCACCCAAGCTGACCACCGCCGATTTGCTGCTATGGCAGGCAGAGTTGAGCGCGATTGAGGCCGCGGAGAAGTGCCACTGCGACCTGCGGGGCGCGATGCTCGCCGTCCAGGCCATGCACCGCTTCGCCTTGCGCACGCCGGAGTATTGGGCCACCTCGAAAGACGACGCCGACTGGAACAAGGTGAAACAGGAACTGAGGGCGGAAGCCGCTGGCGGTATGGATCCGGTGGACTGGGCGGCGCAACTGCGGGCCATGATGACGCAGGACGTCGCGGCCAACGCCGACGGCTCCATGCAACGCGCGGCCGCGTCCGTGCGCGCCAAGACCCTTATCGTGGTTTCCGTGCAGGATCACATGGTGAACCCCGGCCCGGCTCTGCGCTTCGCGGAAGGAGCCAAAGCCGCCGTGCTGAAACTCACGGGCAATTGCGGCCACATGGCGACGGGTTGCGAGAGCCCAAAGATGACGCCCGCAGTGCGCGCGTTTCTTGCTCAGTGAACTCTGGGGCTCAGTGACGCTTCTTGAATAACAATTGCCGGATGTCGGGCCAATATTCTTTGAGAACCGACGAGGCCGCGTCGAAGCTCACCTGGGTGACAAAGCGGTCCATTACAGCATCTCCGTTGCGTTCCTGCGAAGGATAGTAAGCAAGGCCGATGGCGGCCGATGCGCCGCTGCCCAGGAGCTCCGACACGTTCAAAGTATTGTGATCGCTGTCGGTCTTGCTGATGATCACCCAACTCAGTGCATGCAAGATGCGATGTGCCGGGCTGCCCTGCCCAAGCCGGAAATAGCGCGGATCGTGGTGTAGAACCGATGGCAGGATCGCCTCGGTCAGGTAGTTGCTAATGGTCTGATCCGCGATGGAAGCGCCGTAACGCTTCGCGTAGCCCTTCACGCCTTGGCCCCATTCCGGGTCCTGTCCGGAAATCTGGTTCAATCCCGACATCGCCCCAGCGACAAAAAACTCGGGCCAATCGAAAGAGTCCTTCGTGGCGATCATGAACTTCGCTCGCGCGGAGAGGGGCTCGTAAGCGGCGGTCATCTTGTCCACGGTCTTATAGTTCGGCAGAACCCCGAAGATGCGTTTGCCGGTTTCGATACCAGGAGTCGCCGGTTGCACCGTCGAATCGGGGGCGCCTGTCTGCACTTGCGGCGTCGCGGGCACAATGGTGGACGGGGGAGCGCTGGCTGAAGGATCCTCTTGGGCGCACAGTCCGAGCGGCAATAAGAGGAAGTACAGACCGGCAATGGACTTCAAACGCATACAATTTCAGACGCTTTCCTGGTCGAATTCGGTTACCAGATGCCGTCGAACTCCGGCGCTCAAAGCCAGGCGTCGTTCTTAAATTTGGATGCTGGAGAAATCGGGATGTTTCAAGCCGACGCGGACGAAGTGCGAAACTTGCGGAGAAATGCCATGGAATCAATGGCAAGCCTATCCGAAGATGGGTACAAGTCGCGCCAGATTGCAGCGGCCCGGGCGATCTCGGGAATCGTGGTCGCAAAACTCTCGACGACCGCCGCCCCGGCGTAGTGCATGGACTGCAAACTATCGAACACCGCGCGGAATGGGACATGGCCAGTGCCTGGTACGCCCCTGTCGTTCTCACTCAGATGCACGTGGTAGAGAGCGGGCCCGAGCGATTGAAGCGCCGCGGGAATGTCCTTCTCCTCAACATTCGCGTGGAAGGTGTCAAAGAGGACGCCGATCGAGGGATGCCCGATTTCGCGGTACAGGCGCTGCGCGTCCGCGGCCGTATTCAGGAAGTACGTTTCGAAGCGGTTTAGCGGTTCGATCGCCAGTCGAACACCCGTGCCCGCAATCGCTTCACCCACTTGGCGCAGCCCCTCGACGGCGAGGTTCCATTCACCGGCGGTACGGCGCCGGCCCGGAAGGAATCCGACGGGCGCGTAGAACGGGCCGGCCAGAACACTCGCGCCCACTTGAGCCACGGTCTCCACCGCGCGGCGCAGCCACTCCACCGTGCGACGGCATACTGCAGGATCAGAATCGAGCAGGCTCAGGTCTTCAGGCAGCGCCGAGGTGGCTGTGCAGGCGAGGCCGTTCTGCTCCAGCGCGGAACGCACGGCCCGGCAGTCCAGCGCGGGAAAGTCGAAGATGCCCAGTTCGGCAACTTCAAAACCTGCCGCCCGGATCGTGTCCAGCAGCGTGAGATTGCTGGCCGAAAAGCTCCCGGTCCAGACCATCGTGTTGATGCCGAGAGGGATCATGCCTCTATCCCTTTCGGTCTTTGCGCGCACCACAGGATCGCGTTGTGAACCAGCTTACGGTAGGCGGGATGGCGGTGCGTGGAGGCGCTGTGGCCCATCTGGATATAGACCGAACGGGCCTTCGGATGTATGCCCGTGTAGACGACCGGCTTGTCGTTGAGCGGGTGATCCGTCTCCATCAACACCTGAATGCCTGGGGCGTGCCACATGCCCCGGTAGACCTCGTCATGCACCGGAATGGGGCCGACGCCCGCGGTCACGGCGTGGCTCGCGCCGGCCTGCGTTGGACGAACGACGTATTCCACGCCCTCTTTGTAGGCCGATGCGGGATGGCCTTCGAGCGTCTTCTCGTAATACTTCCCGCCGATGACCTCTTCGTGGAACCAGGGCCAGGCGGTGTAATCGACGATCGAATGGTGAATCGAGACGACGCCCTTTCCGGCTTCGAGAAAGGCCCGCAGGTTCGTGCGTTCGGCTTCCCCGATTTCGTTGTACATGTCGTGCAGGACCAGGACATCGAACCGCGCGGCCATGTCTTCCTCGTAGGTCTCCCGCTGCGTAGTGGCATGCTGCCAGGCGATGTCCTCATAGCCTTCAAACAGCGTGTAGAACGCCGTAGGGTAAGGATGTCCGCCCGTGGCCACCAGCACGCGAAGGGGCGGCTGCATGTTCGCTGGGGCCAGTGCGGCGGACAGCGTCACCGCGCCCGTGGCGGCCCATTCCACGCCTCGCGCAAAGGCTGCCTGCAATCCGGGCTGTTGCAGAGCCGAAAGATCGTGGCCCAGCGTGATATGCAGCGTTCGCCCGGCGCCGAAGGCGTTCGTCCATACGATCGGTTCGTCGCGTCCCGTCCCGCCTGTGTCTGATGCGGAAAACGCGGTCGCAAGCACATGCGTGGAGGGCTTGAGATCGAGCCGGTGATACAGTTCGTCGTTCGCCTGAAAGCTCTCCGCCAGTCCGCGGCTCACGGGATGATCGCGATCCACCCACTTCACGTCGAAGACGTGCCGCGCGCCGTGGCCGATCTTGGGCGGATCCCACGTCGCGCCGATCAGGTCTCCATACGCGGCCCAGCCGAGGTCCCCACTGGGCGAGGCTTTCCAGCCTCCATTGAAGACCATGCCGTAGAACGCGCCGTAACTGACGCCGTGGAACGACACCAGTCCCCTGCCCCCGCGCACGAACGCCTCGATAGCGGACTCGGCCGGCGCGCCCCAGCGCGGCCCGTTGTAGTTCAGCACGGCCACATCGAACGCTTCGAGCGTGGCGGGCGTGATGCCTCGCACCTCTTCGATGACCTTGACGTCGAAACGCCCCGTACGCTCTAACACGCCTCGCAGAAACGCGGTGGACTCCCGCCAATGGTGATACGGCAGGTCGCTCGCGCCTGTCAGGATGACGACTCGAACCCTGGCGGCGGCTTTGCCGGATTCCGCTGGTTGAGTGCGTGCCGTCCGCGCGGCCGCGCCCAAGAGGACAGCGCCTGCGATCAATTGGCGGCGGGTAGGATTGCTGTTCATGATTGCGCCCCTGCTATTGTGCTGCCGTTCCCGAACGACTTTCTGCCGCCTGCAACTCCTCCCGGAGCCACGTCAGGCTCTTCTCGATCATCGGTCCGCCCTGGCCCTCACATTCCAGGCTCAAGACGCCGTCGTAGCCCGTGCGCGCCAGGATCGAGAGACAAGCCCGAATGTTCTCGGCGTTCACACCGTCGCCGATAGCGCACTGGCTGACGGCGATTCCGGTGATATCGCCGCGCGCCGCCGCTGCCAGCGATTCGCTGACATCTTTGACGTGCACGTGGCTCACTTTACCAACAAAGCGTTCGAGGAACGACACGGGGTCCTGACCCGAGATAAACGTGTTGCCCGTGTCCATGTTCATGCGCAGGTAGGGCGAGTCTACGAAGCTCAGCATCTCCTCCATGAACGCCGGCTTGGTGGTGAAGTAGCCGTGCGGCTCGATGTTGATGGTGATTCCATACGCCTCGGCCATCTGCACTACCTGGCGGTAGATACGGCGCATGTGCTCCATCGCCTCGGCATCGGTCATCCCGGCAGGCTGGAACCGGTCGTCGGTGGTGTCCACGCGCGGGCAGCCCACCAGCTTGGCGTAGCGGACAGTGTGCAGGATATACTCGACGCCCAGAGTCGCGCCTTCCGGAAGCGACAAAGGAAACGCCGCGTCCATCTGGGAGAACTGGACGCCGTAGCGATCCATCTTCCTGCGCAGCAGCAGCGGGTCTTCCCAGAGCGCGACGTGCGGCTGGTAGCCGAGACCATGGATCCAGCTCACGCCGTCGATGGCGCCGCACTCGATGTACTCGACACGGTTGCGTTGCGCCCACTGCAGGCATTGCTCGAAGTTCCAATAAGCGCTGTTGAATGCGTCGGTGTGGAAGCCGATCTGGCTCATGTCGCTGATCTCCCTGGTTGCGGACTGGCCTTGAGTTACGGGCGAGCATCGCCAGTTCCGCCAGAAGGATCATACAGTCCCGGAGTACCTGTCATCAAGTTGCCTCCGGACTGTCAGCGGCTAAGCCGCGTTACACCCCGGAGGCGGGGGCGCGAGCGTCGCGTCCGAGCCGTACCACGAGGCAGCCAATCGATTCAGTTGGCAGAGAACCGGGCTCAGCTCGCGCATCCTGCCGGTCGGCGCATAAGTCACCTTCGGCGGGATCGACGGTTCATACTGGCGCAGGACAAAGCCCTCGGATTCGAGCAACCGCAGACGTTCCGTGAGGACCTTCGCCGAGATGCCCGCGACCTTTTGACGCAGCGTCCCGAACCTTGCCTGTCCTTCCGAGGTGAGGATCCAGAGGATGTGCAGCGTCCACGGTCCGGCCAGAACGCGTAGCAAGGAGGCCATGGGGCACAGCTCGCCGGGATGGGGATCGGGTCTCTGAGCGGCGGGATGAGTGGCCACATGGTTACTATACGGATACTGGTTACTTTGTGCAACTATTTTAGTTACTTTTCAAAAGCAGGGTGCATCTCTAAGGTATGAGCACTGATACCATCCCCGCCGTTACCGAGTTGGCCCGTTTGAAGGCGGCGCAGACCGCGCAGCCGGTTCACGAACTGATTGCCAGGCGCTGGAGCCCCCGCGCGTTCTCCGATCGCGAAGTCACGAGCGAACAGTTGGTCTCTCTGCTGGAAGCGGCTCGCTGGGCGACGTCTTCGTACAACGAGCAGCCGTGGCGCTTCATCGTAGCGAGAAAAAGCGATCCCGAGACCTATGACAAACTTCTGGGCTCGCTCATGGAACTTAACCAGTTGTGGGCCCGAAGCGCCCCGGTCCTGATCCTGAGCCTCGCTAAGAAGACGTTCACGCACAACGGGACGCCGAACCTCTACGCATTGCACGATGCCGGGATGGCATTCGGCAATCTGGCGCTGCAAGCCACGGCATTGGGACTCAGCGTGCATTTCATGGGCGGCTTCAATCGCGCCGTGGCCCGGACAGCCTTCCAGATTCCCGATGACTATGAATTGGGCGCCGTCGCCGCCATCGGCTACGCCGGCGACCCTGAAACCCTCCCGGAGAAGTTCCGTCAGGCCGAGTTGGCGCCGCGCACCAGGAAGCCGTTGGCGGAACTCGTTTACGCCGGTCAGACCGCGGTAGCTCTCTGACCGCGATCTCGCGCTAACGGTCGCGGCCCCTGGGATCGCCGATCTCCAGATCGGCTCTGATCGCCGGCGTGAACGGCAACTCCATTGCACATTCGCGCCCGGAAGCCTGCCTGCGGCTATCAGCGGTCGAAGTGTGACCCGGGCGGAGCCGATCTGGAGATCGGCGCTCCGAGGCGGCGCTCCGGACGCGCCCTAGCGTTGTGCCTTCAGCCCGAGTTTCTCCAAGAAGATCTCGCAGAACGGCCGTCGCAAATCGGACTTCACCACGGGTCCGGCGTTGGTGAGTTCGAGGTAGCCGCGCTTGGCGGCATCGTATTTCGGCCAGGCCGGCAGATTCCGGCCGTTCGGATTGCCCGTTTTGGCGAAATTCGTCCAGTAAGTCTGAACCTGTTCGGAAAGTCCGGGGTCGGGATCGGACGTCTCCTTGACTCCTCTATTTCCGAACACATATTGCAGCTCGCCGGAGTGTGGCGTGCCGGTCTCCACATTTCCGATGGTGAACTCGTATTCAAACGTCGGGTACTTCGCGCTGTGCTCGATCGACGTGGCGACCGCTCCGCAACGGAAGAACGTGTCCGTGCTGAACTGCGGCCCGGCCGGGCCATAGGGCGGATAGGCGCCGCTTTGCGGGGTGCCCGCCAGTCCGTAAAGCGCCAGGGCGCGCGGAGCCAGAGGCCCGTAGAACTTTCCAATCGCCGCTTTCAAAGCTGCATCATCACCCTGGAATGGGAATTCCCGGCCGTTGTTACCGGTCATCAACGGGACCGGCGTTTCCTGGCTGGCTTTGAAGACTTCGGCTGGAGATTTGGGTAGAACGTAGCCGTCCACATCGGGCTCGGGACGCCCGGGTCCGCCGCCACCGTAGGCAGGCGAAGCCTTCAGCACGTCGGCCGCGGAGAGCGTGCGCAGGAAGCGGATCGCGCCCGTGGCCGGAGCGTTGAGCTTCGTGGCCAGCTTCACGCCAGCCTGCTCCAGGTCGGCCAGCGTGGCCGTCGGACGGCCTCCGATCATCACCGATCCGCTCTGTTCGATCGCCCGTTGGAACAGGCCCTTCGCCAGCGGCGAGGCCATCAGCAGTCCAACGTTCTGCGCACCGGCCGACTGGCCGAAGATGGTTACCTTTGACGGATCTCCGCCAAACCTGGTGATGTTGTCGCGGACCCATTGCAACGCGGCAATCAGGTCCATCAGGCCGTAGTTACCCGACGCATGGTGGGACGACTCGGCCGTCAACTCGGGGTGAGCGATGAAGCCGAAAACGCCCAGGCGGTATTGCAGGGTCACCAGGACCACCCCATGCCGCGCCAACGCTTCGCCGTCAAACGGCGGTTCGATTCCGCCCGCACCGAGCGCCGATCCGCCCATGTTGGCGCCACCGTGAATCCAGACCATCACGGGCTTGCGCGTGCGGGCCGGCCACTCCGAATTCCATACATTGACGAACAGGCAATCCTCGCTGCCGAGCGCGGCGGCTTTGGCGTTCCACGTCGCGGATACTTGCGCGCACGGCGCGCCATAGGCGCTGGCATCGCGGACGCCCTGCCAGGCCTTCACCGGCATGGGCTCGCGCCAGCGGAGATCGCCAACGGGCGCTGCCGCAAACGGAATTCCTTGAAACACCGCCCCGCCGGGCGCAGGGAGATAGCGGCCCTGAACGCTGCCACCGGTGACCGAGACCACCGGTCCGTCCGCGGCACCAGCCAGCGCACAACCGAATGCAAGCATCAGGGAAATCGCCGCTACGGGGCACAGGCCGGAAACCGGCCCGGGAAGAAAACGCATGAACTCGCCTCCTGCGAAAACGCGTGAATGAGAAACGCTCTGCCGGAGCGAACGCCTCGCCTCGCTGCAGTAAACTGCCATGCTACTCCTTGCGAGCGCCTTCGCGTTTGAGAGCGGACAAATCAGCCCGTGTGGTGGGGCAGGCGTTCAGCCTGCGGACCGGTTTCAACCGGTCCTTCCGTGCGGGCGAGCGGGCGGGGCCGAACGCCCCGCGCAGGCTGAAGGCCTGCCCCACCACGCGTCCGCACCACCACGCCGGGACGCAAATCCCATGCTCGCGAGAATGAGTGTTTCCTGCCGAGCCCAGGCCTCGAAAACGAACATCCACGTACAACGATATAATCCGCACTGAAGGACCGCATGAACGACTCAACCAGACGCACATTCATCAAGGCCGCCGCGGCCGTGACAGCCGCCTCACAGGCGCACATATTTGGCGCGAACGAACGTATCCGCATTGGCGGCATCGGCACCGGCGGGAGGGGCCAATACCTGCTCAGCGTGCTGAGCAAGTTGCCCGGCAATGAAATTGTCGCGGTCTGCGACGTGTATGAGCCGAATCGGGCCAAGGCGAAGAAGGACTCGGCGCCTGACGCCCGGGAGGTCGCCAACTTCCACGAGATCCTGGAAGACAAGTCGATCGATGCGGTAGTGATCGCCGCTCCCGACCACTGGCACGTGCCGATGGTGATTGCGGCCGTCGCTGCCGGCAAGGACGTCTACGTCGAAAAGCCGGTCACCCACTCGATCGAAGAAGGCGCGGCCCTGCAGAAGGCGGTAGACGAAAGCGGGCGCGTGGTGCAGGTCGGCCTGCAGCAGCGGAGCTGGCCGCATTACTTCGAAGCCAAGTCGATCATCGAGTCAGGCGAACTCGGCCAGATCACCTACATCCGCACGTACTGGTATCAGAACCACTTGCAGCGAGGAAACGGCGGCGCCGGCGTGGATGTCTCCAAGCTCGACTGGAAACAGTGGCTGGGCAACGCGCCCGACCGTCCCTTCGATGAGCGCCGCTTCTCGCAATGGCGCTGGTTCTGGGACTACGGCGGGGGCGCGCTCACCGATCTGTTCGCCCATTGGGTCGACGTCGTGCACTGGACCATGCACAGCGACACACCGAGCGTGGCCGTTGCGCTGGGCACCAAGTGGGCGCTGCCCGATTGGGAATGCCCCGACACCATCAACGCCTCGTTCGAATATCCCGGTAAGTTCATGGTGAGCTACGACGGCAGCCTGATCGGCTACAGAGAGGGTGGCGGCATGTCGTACCGTGGGACCAAAGGCATGCTGCGGTTGCACCGGAGCGGCTACTGGCTCTATCCCGAGCTCCCCCGCTACAGCGAGCATCCCGACATGGACGTTCCGGCGAAGAGCGCCAAGTCAACGCGCGACGGAACTGAGTACCACATGGAGAACTTCCTGGATTGCATACGCACGAGGAAGGCGCCGAACGCTCCGGTGTCGGCAGGCATCGCCGCGGCGCGCGCGGGCCAGCTCGGCAACGTGGCGCTGCGCGAAAAGCGCGTTGTCGATTACCCCGATTGAGACATCTCTGCTAAACGCAATACTGTTCACTTACAAGGCAATATGGTGGGGCAGACGATCAGTTTGTGTCGTCTGCCAGGTTCCGGACGCGACAGACCACGCAAGGCGATGTCCCACAAAGTGAACAGTATTGCTGCTAAACGGGCGCAATCGCGGCGGCCAGGTCTTTCTTCGTGACGAGCCCGAAGAGGACCCGGTCGCCTGTCTCGATCGCCGGTACCGAACGGATCCCTTTCGCGAAGAGAATTTCAGGACGCAGGGTGACGTCGATCTTTTCCATGGAGAAGCCCATCTCCGCCTGCAGCTCTCGCAAACGCTGCTCCATCAATGGGCAGAACGGGCAGCCCAGCGCCGTATAGAACGTGACGCGCGCCTGCGATTGCGCCACCCCAGCGGCCCCTTCATCGGCAATCTTCCCGTAGCCAAGCAGCGGCGAAAACCGGGGGAAGTTGCGGATGTAATACCACTCGAAGAGAGGCACACAGATGAGCCAGCCTGCGGCGTACGCCCATCGAGACGTGGTGAGCAGATATGCGATCCCGCCCAGGTACATCACCCAAGTGAGGTAGATCATCGACAGATGGCATTGCTGTTTCATATGGCCTCCCGGGGCAAGTATACAAGAGGCTGATGCGCGGGGAGCCGGCAACCACTGGGTCTGTCCCATGGCTATGTGCAGCCCGGAGCACCGGTTGAACCCTCGCCCACGGCGCGTAGCAGCACCGCTTCGGCGATTCCATGCGTAGTAAGCCTGCGTTGCTGGAAGGGTCATTACTGACCAGGCACTGACCGCGTCAAAAGCAATGAGGCCCCGGGAACGGGCGTCGCCGCCGGTCCCGGGGCCTCATCAATACGATCTTGCGTTCGGACCTTAAGCCGCGCCGCCCGCCGATGCTTCGTCGCGATAGCTCAAGGCAGCCTTCAGGTAATCGTGGTTCATCCGGGCGATGTTTTCGAGCTTGATGTTCTTCGGGCAGACGGCCTCGCATTCGCCGTAATTGGTGCAAGCGCCGAAGGCCTCGTCCTGCAACTGCGCGAGCATGCGCAGCGCACGGCGGTCCCGCTCCGGCTGACCTTGAGGCAGCAGCCCGAGATGCGAGATCTTGGCCGAAACAAACAGCATGGCCGATGCGTTCGGGCAGGCTGCCACGCAGGCGCCGCAACCGATGCAAGCGGCCGCGTCCATCGACATGTCGGCGCACTTCTTCTGAATCGGCAGGGAATTGGCGTCCTGCGGGCTGCCCGTATTCACGGACACATAGCCGCCTGCGGCGATGATGCGGTCGAACGCGGAGCGGTCGATCAGCAAGTCCTTCACCACCGGGAACGCCGCCGCGCGGAACGGCTCGAGCCACAGCTCGTCCCCATCCTTGAAGTGGCGCATGTGCAACTGGCACACCGTGGTCCCGGGCTGCGGGCCGTGTGGAACGCCGTTGATCATGAAGCCGCAGCAACCGCAGATGCCTTCGCGGCAGTCGTGCTCGAACACGATGGGCTCTGCGCCCTGTTTGATCAGCCGCTGATTCAGAACGTCGAGCATCTCGAGAAACGACATATGCTCGTTGACGTCGGGCACATCGTACTTCACCATCTTGCCCGGCTCGGTAGCGGATTTCTGCCGCCAAATGTTTAGCGTGAGTCTCATTTCCGCATGCCCCTCTATTTGTAATTCCGCTGCTGCAGGTGTACGTTGTCGAACGTGAGTTCTTCTTTGTTGAGCACCGGCTCTTTGTTCTCGCCGGCGTACTCCCACACGGCCGTGTGGCAGAAGTTCTGATCGTCGCGCAGCGCTTCGCCCTCGGGCGTCTGGTATTCCTCGCGGAAGTGCGCGCCGCAGCTCTCTTCACGAACACGGGCGTCGCGGACCAGCAACTCGCCGAGTTCCAGGAAGTCCGCCACGCGCCCGACCTTTTCCAGTTCCTGGTTCAGTTCGTTCCCGGTACCCGGGACCTTCACGTTTTGCCAGAACTCTTCGCGGATTTCGGGAATCCGTTTGAGCGCTTCATCCAGCCCCTTGGCGTTGCGGCCCATGCCGCACTCTTCCCAAACGACGAGACCCAACTCGCGGTGGAAGTCGTCCACGGTCTTCTTGCCATTGATGCCGAGGAAGATCTTCGTGCGCTCTTCGACGTCGCGCTTTGCCGCGACGCATTCGGGATGATTCTCGTCCACGCCGCCGGGTTTCACCCGGGCCAGGTAATCGCCCATCGTGAACGGGATGACGAAGTAGCCGTCCGCCAGGCCCTGCATCAGCGCCGAAGCGCCGAGCCGGTTCGCTCCATGGTCGGAGAAGTTCGCTTCGCCCAGCACGAACAGGCCCGGGATCGTGCTCTGCAGGTGGTAGTCCACCCACAGGCCGCCCATGGTGTAGTGCGAGGCCGGATAGATGCGCATCGGCGCTTTGTAGGGATCCTCGCCGGTGATGCGCTCGTACATTTCAAACAAATTGCCGTAGCGTTGTTCGATGGCGCCGCGGCCCAGACGACCGATCGACTCGGAAAAGTCGAGGTACACACCGCGACCCGACGTCCCTACGCCGCGGCCTTCGTCACAGACTCGCTTGGCGGCGCGGGACGAGATGTCGCGCGGTGCGAGGTTGCCGTAAGCCGGATACATCCGCTCCAGGTAATAATCGCGCTCAGCCTCTGGAATCTGATCGGGAGTGCGCTTGTCGCCCACCTTCAGCGGCACCCAGATGCGCCCGTCATTGCGGAGCGACTCCGACATCAGCGTCAGCTTCGACTGGTAGTCGCCGCTCACCGGGATGCAGGTTGGATGGATCTGCGTGAAGCACGGGTTGGCAAAGCCGGCGCCCTTCTTGTAAGCACGCCAGATGGCCGTCGTGTTGCAGCCCTTCGCGTTCGTCGACAGATAGAAGACGTTGCCGTAGCCACCCGTTGCCAGAATCACCGCATCGGCGATGTGCACGTCGAGCTGACCGCTCACCATGTCGCGGACGACGATGCCGCGCGCCCGGCCGTCGATGACGATCAGGTCCAGCATCTCGTGCCGCGAATACATCTTCACCGTGCCGGCGTCGATCTGCCGTTCCAATGCCTGATAAGCGCCAAGCAGAAGCTGCTGGCCCGTCTGCCCTCGGGCATAAAACGTTCTGGAAACCTGCGCGCCGCCGAAGCTGCGGTTGGCGAGCGTCCCGCCGTACTCGCGCGCGAACGGCACGCCCTGCGCGACGCATTGATCGATGATATTGACGCTGACCTGCGCCAGGCGGTAGACGTTCGCTTCGCGGGCGCGGAAGTCGCCGCCCTTGATCGTGTCGTAGAACAGCCTCTGGATCGAGTCGCCGTCGTTCTGATAATTCTTGGCCGCGTTGATACCGCCCTGCGCGGCGATCGAGTGCGCGCGGCGCGGCGAATCCTGGTAGCAGAAAGCTTTAACGTTGTAGCCCAGCTCGCCCAGCGAGGCCGCGGCGGCGCCGCCGGCCAGACCCGTGCCGACGCAGATGATGTTGTACTTCCGCTTATTCGACGGGTTGACCAGCTTGAAATCGAACTTGGCCTTGTCCCACTTGTTCTCTAACGGGCCGGAAGGAA